>UPTG01002273.1_pt1 | contig 13381 bp, 15 predicted proteins | sample 2160121 | NCBI WGS metagenome assembly UPTG01 (sample SAMN06266255, study PRJEB28933) | marine metagenome | isolation source: Columbia River Estuary | place: USA:Columbia River Estuary, USA | collected 2014-07-27 | reverse complement strand
ATTAACGTATTTTGCACCTTTTGATATCAATGGCGAATAAAGATTTTTTAAAATCTTATTAGATTTTTTATTATGAGTCCCAATAACTACTCTATCAGGGTAGGTAAAATCTCTTATAGCATCACCTTCTCTTAAAAATTCAGGATTTGAAACCACTGAAAAAAGTTTTTTTGATACTTTTTTTGAAATAATCTTTTCTATTTCGTCTCCAGTTGTCACAGGTACAGTAGATTTAGTTATAATAATTTTAAATCTTTTAATAGATTTGCTAATTTCTTTTGCAACATTGTATACCTGGCTTAAATCAGCATTATTTCCATTTTTTTTAGTGGGAGTGCCAACACAAATAAAAATAATATCCGATTTTGAAATTGAATCTTTTAAATTTGTAGAGAACTTTAAACGATTATTTTTATAATTTTTAATGAGTAATTCTTCTAAACCAGGTTCATATATTGGGATAATACCATTTTTTAAGTTTTCAATTTTATTTAAATCTTTATCAACACAAATAACGTCATTTCCTAAATCAGAAAAACAAACTCCACTAACTAAACCGACATACCCCGTTCCTATCATGCAAAGTTTCATTGTTTAGAAATCTCCAACGTTGATTTAATATAACCCTTCATTGTTCCACAATCTAAGTATTTACCTAAAAAATTGTGACCAATAAATTGATTATCATCTTCTATTAAAGCTTGGATAGCGTCAGTGATATGAAATTCACCACTTTTACCTGGTTTAAGAGATTTTAATTTAGAAAAAATTGTTTTAGGTAATATATATCTTCCTATTACAGCATTATTAGAAGGTGAAGTTTTTATAGAAGGTTTTTCAACAACATTATTTATAATAAAATTATTTTTATCAATTTTTTTTCTGATGTTGTAGATACCCCACCTAGATACATCATTTTTATTAACCTTCATACTTGCCATAACTGATGCTTTAAATTTATTATGCACGGCAATCATTGACTTAGAGCAGTTTTTTTTAATTATCAAATCATCAGGTAATAACATTAAAAAATATTTATCTGTAATAAATTTTTTAGTCTTGTAGACAGCATCACCAGTTCCTAATGGTTTGTCTTGAAAAACAAATTTAATCATTTTTTTATATTTGAGAATTTTTTTATATTCTTTGATAATTTTTGGATCATTTTTTTTCTTGATAATATCTTTATAAAATTTATCATTATAAAAATATTTCTTTATCATCAATTTTTTTTTAGAAATAATAAATACAATTTCCTTAATACCAGCCTCAATACATTCTTCGATAATATATTCTAAGCCTGGTTTTCCATTAATAGGTAGAAGCTCTTTAGCAAAAACACTTGTTAGTGGTAGTAGTCTAGTCCCAAGACCAGCTAAAGGAATTATAGCTTGTTTAATCATATAAATGTTTTACTTATTAATATTCTTATTACAAATGAAATTAATAAAATTAAAAACTGATTTAATTAAGGCAATTGAGTTAGATAAAAGATTAGGTTTTGTCCCAACAATGGGTAGTTTGCACGAAGGTCACAAAACATTAATAAAAACATCACAAAAAAACTGCAAAAAAACATTAGTAAGTATTTTTATTAATCCAACTCAATTTAATAATAAAAAAGATTACAAAACATACCCTAAGAATTTAAAGCAAGATTTGAGTTACCTTAAAAAACTTAAAGTTGACTATGTATATTTGCCAACCATTAAACAAATTTATTGGAAAAAAAATAATGAAATTAAACTAAATAAATCACAAAAAATATTATGTGCAAAATTTAGAAAAGGACATTTTGAAGGTGTACTTGATGTTTTGGATCGTTTTATTGAATTAATTTCTCCACAAAAAATGTTTATGGGAGAAAAAGATTTTCAACAATTTTTCTTGGTTAAAAACTATATTGAAAATAAGTACAATACCAAAGTTCACGTATGTAAAACAGTCAGAGAAAAAAACAAACTAGCTTTATCTTCCAGAAACTCTTTATTAAATAAGAAAAGTTTTATTAATTCGGGAATAATTGCAAAAAAATTTTTATCTTTAAAAAATGAGATCAAAAATAATAAAAAAAATTACAAAAAAATGATATTTAATTTAAAGGAAGAGCTATCTAAAAATTTTGATATTAAAATTGAATATTTGGAATGTAGAAACACACATAATTTAAGCACAAATATTATGAACAAACCTTTTAAACTTTTTGTGGCTTACTATATTAATAACGTACGATTAATTGACAATTTTTAGAGAAAATAAGCACTAACACCAAGAAATGAAACAAAACCTATAACATCAGTAATAGTTGTTACAAACACACTTGATGCAATAGCAGGATCAATATCCATTTTTTTTAAAGTTATAGGTACTAAAATTCCAAATAAACCTGCAACAATCATCGTAACTATCATTGACATAGAAATTATTAAAGAAAGTAGAGAATCTTGAAACCAAACTTGAACTACTAAAGCACTTATTATTGCAAATATAATGCCATTTAAAATACCAATATTAAATTCTTTTAAAATATTTTGTGTAAAGTTGTTTTTTGTTAAGTCATTTGTTGCTAATGTTCTTACAGTTACTGCCAAAGTTTGCATTCCAGCATTACCACCCATAGATGCAACAATTGGCATAAGAAATGCAAGGACAACCATTTGTTCAATTGTTGCACCAAATAAACTAATAACCCACGTTGCAAGAAATGCTGTAAATAGGTTTAATAAAAGCCAGTTAAATCTTCTTCTAGTTTTCTTAAAAACTCCATCAGTAATTTCTTCATCCCCTACCCCAGCTAATCTCAAAGCATCTTCTTCGGCTTCTTCTTTTAATACAGTTAAGACATCGTCATACATGATCATACCAACCAACTTGTTTGATTTATCAACAACAGCTGCTGAATTTAAGCTATAGTTTTCAAACACGTTACCAACTTCTTCTTTGTCCATATCAACAGGAATAAGTAGTTGAGATTCTGACATAATAGAAAGCATTTTAGTTTCTCTCGAAGTAGTTAAAACTTTAGATGATGGAACGGTTCCAATCGGTTTAAAATCTTCATCTATAATAAAAATTTCTAAAAATTCCTCAGGTAAATCTTTATTTTCTCTTAAATAGTCAATTGTTTGACCAACTGACCAATTACTAGGAACGGCCGTGAACTCACGTTGCATTATTCTAGCAGCTGTGTCTTCCGGATAACTTAAGCTTTCAAGTAAAGCAAATCTATCTTTTGGAGGTAAGGAGCTTAATATTGTATTCTTATCTTTTTCATCAACATTTTCTAAAATTGTAATCGCATCATCAGATTCAAGATTTTTTAAAAGTCTAACAATAGTATCAGGTGAAAGATAAGCTATGATTTCAGACTGCACCGACTCGTTTAATTCAATAAAAACTTCTGGATCTATATTGAAATTATTAAGTTTAATTAAGCTTTCTCTATCATTTTGACCAAGATGTTCAATTATATCAGCCGCATCAGCTGGGTGCATCTCATTAAAAGAATTAGTAATAAATTGAGCATCATTATTAGCAATCTTAGAAGTAACAACTTTTATGTACTCTTTATTAAACTCAAAATTAACTTTTTTATCTTTTATTTTTTTTATTAAAGACATAAATTTACCTATAAATCAATTTTGCACTAATAGTGCATAATAAAAATAATACAATTTATAAATGAATATAGAGATTAAAAAGTCAATAAAACCAATAAAATATGAAGATGCAATAAAACTACTTGAAGAAAGATTATTGGAGATAAACAATGGTCAAAAAGAGGATTTAATATGGATCTTAGAACATGAAGAGGTTTATTCAGCAGGTACGAGTTATAAAGAAAAAGAAATTCTTAATAAAGATATTAGTCTAGTAAAAACAAACCGTGGAGGAAAAATTACTTATCATGGTCCAGGTCAATTGATTTGTTATTTTGTGATAGATTTAAAAAAAAGAAAAAAAGATATAAGAAAATTTATAACTTTAATTGAAGAGACGATTATTGACAGTTTATCAAAATTTAATATTAAGACATTTGGTGATCCAAAAAACATTGGTATTTGGACTGACCATAAAGGTAAAATTAATAAAGTTGCAGCAATAGGTGTAAGAGTAAGTAAGTGGATAGCTTATCATGGATTTGCAATAAATATTAATAACGATCTTTCAAAATATAAAAATATTATTCCGTGTGGTATTTCAGACAAAGGCGTAATCAATCTTAAAGAAATTAAAGATCAAGACTATAAGAATTTAGATGAAATTATTATTGAAACCTTTTCTAAGAATTTGGAAATCTAAGTCTTTTTGTCTTTAAAAGTTTTTTAAAATAATCTGGTAATAATGCTGTGTAGGTATATTTTTTATCATTAATCATAAATTTAATTTGATATGAATGAAGCATTAAATTTTTATTTATTGCTTTATCTGTGTTACTAAATTTATATTTTTGATCTCCGTAGATTGGACATCCTACTGCATAAAGTTGTTTTCTTAGTTGATGTTTTCTTCCTGTGATTGGTTTCATTTCAACTAGACTACATATAGAATTTTTATCTAAAACTTTGTAAAGTGTTCTAGCTTTTTCAACTACCTCTCTATCATTATCATATCTGGTTAAATCATCATTCCACTCACCAGAGTCCTTTTGCAATTCTCCATGGCATATAGCCAGGTAAGTTTTATGAACTTTTCGAAGTCTAAATAAAGAGGTTAATAACTGAGCGGATTGTCTGTGTTTTGCCATAATAAAAACTCCAGATGTATCTTTATCAAGTCTATGTACAGAAAATGGTTTTGTGTCCTGAAAAATTTCACTACGAGCAAATATATCTACAAGATTTTTTTTAGATTTAGTTCCACCTTGAACTGAAATACCAGAGCTTTTATTAAGAACAATGAAATCATCATTATTATCAATTATTAATTCTTCATTTTCTTTAATAACTTCTTCTGAAGGTACAAATTTAATTGTCTTTTGAACAATTGTTTCTTTAAAATCAAAGTTGAATAAATCTATAGTGTCACCTGTCTTTACTTTATGAGAGCTTTTAATTTTTTTATTATTGATTTTAACTTTTCCACTTTTTAAACTTTTTTCAATTAGACCTTGAGGGTAATTGCCAAGATTATTACGTATCCATCTATCGATACGCATATCGTTAAACGTTGAATCAACGTTAAAAGACTTTTTCATGATGATATAATTTTATATAAAAAATTAAGCAGTAGCTAATTTTTTCTCTTCAGTTTTATCTTTAGCTGGATCTTTTTTCTTTCTATCAACTCTTTTTGCCTCAACATCTCTATCTACAAATTCTATTACAGCCATAGGTGCATTGTCACCATATCTAAAGCCAGCTTTGATGATTCTTGTGTAGCCACCATTTCTTGCTTCATATCTTTTTGACAATGTTTTTTTTACTTTATTCGCAGATGTTATATCTTGTAATTTAGACATTAACATTTTTGTAGTTTGAAGAGTCTCTTTTTTTCCTAAAGTTATGATTTTATCAGCTTGAGGTTTTAAGAATTTAGCTTTTGGAAGTGTTGTAGTGATCTGCTCATATTTTATTAAAGAATTAAGCATATTCTTCAATAAAGCTTTTCTATGTTCAGAAGTTCTATTTAACTTCTTATTAGCCATTCCATGTCTCATTAGATTTGCTCCTCTAACTTTTTAGACATTTCAGCTATATTTTCTGGTGGCCAGTTCGGAATCTCCATACCTAAGTATAAAGACATACCAGTTAAAACTTCTTTTATTTCATTAAGTGATTTTCTTCCAAAGTTAGGTGTTCTAAGCATTTCACCTTCTGACTTTTGAACTAGATCTCCAATGTAAATAATATTATCATTTTTAAGACAATTCATAGAACGCACAGATAATTCAAGTTCATCAACTTTTCTTAATAAATTCTTATTGAATTCAGGCTCAGATGAAACTTCTTTTACAGGTGCTTCAACAGGTTCGTCAAAATTAACAAACATATTTAGTTGATCTTGGAAAATTCTAGCAGAATAAGCAACGGCATCTTCAGCAGAAATTGATCCATTAGTTTCAACTTCCATAATTAATTTATCATAATCAAGGGCTTTTCCTTCTCTTGCTGTGCTTATAGAGTAAGAAACCTTCTTAACTGGACTATATAAAGAATCTATAGCAATTAATCCCAAAGGTGGTTCTTCTGGCTTGTTCATTACTGCAGGAACGTATCCCTTACCTGTTCCAACATTCATTTCCATATGGAAATGCGTATTTTCATCTAAATTACAAATAACCAGATCAGGATTTAAAATTTCAATATCAGCAACTGGTGCTATGTCAGAAGCTTTAATTTCTCCAGGACCTTTAGCATCTAAAATAAGTTTTTTAGTAGTTTCTGATGAGCTTTTTAAAGCTAATGATTTAACGTTTAAAACTATGTCAGTAACATCTTCTCTAACACCTTTGATAGATGTAAATTCATGTAAAACACCATCAATTTGAATTGAAGTTACAGCAGCACCTCTGATTGATGAAAGTAAAATTCTTCTTAAAGAATTACCTAAAGTTAAACCATATCCTTTTTCTAAAGGTTCTGCGATAATTTTTGCATGTGATTTGTCATCACTAATTTTAACATCTAATTGAGCTGGTTTAATTAATGCTTTCCAATTTTTAGCATTTACATTTAAACTTTCCATTTATTAAACTCTCCTTTTTTTTGGTGGTCTTACGCCGTTATGTGGCATTGGTGTTGTATCTTTTATTGAAAGAATCTTAAATCCTCTCGCTTGTAAAGCTCTTAATGCAGTTTCTCTTCCTGAACCAGGTCCTTTAACCTCAACTGATAAAGTTTTCATTCCATATTCTAAAGCTTTAGATGCAGCAGAATCTGCAGCAATTTGTGCAGCATAAGGTGTTGATTTTCTTGAACCTTTAAAACCTTTTTGTCCAGCAGATGCCCAAGAAATTACATTTCCATTAGTATCTGCAATTGAAATTATTGTATTGTTAAAAGTAGACTGTACATAAGCAATACCATTAAGAATATTTTTTTTTATTTTCTTTTTTTTGGAATAAGAGCTTTTCTTAGATTTTTTATCTACTTTTTTTTCTACAACAGCATCTTTATTCTCAACTTTATCTACTTTAGCCATAAATTAATTATTTTTTAAGTGGAGTTAATTTTTTACCAGCAATTGCTATTGCTTTACCTTTTCTTGTTCTTGCATTACATCTTGTTCTTTGTCCTCTAACAGGAAGTTTTTTTCTATGTCTAGATCCCCTGTAGCAAGCAAGGTCAATTAATCTTTTAATAGTTAAAGAGTAATCTCTTCTAAGATCACCTTCGACTTTAAAATTTGCATCAATGTATTCTCTAATTTTTAAAATATCTTCGTCAGTAAGTTCATTTATTCTTTTTGCTTTAGGAATTTCTAAAGAAGTACAAATTTGGCTAGAAAATTTATTACCAATACCATAGATGTACGTTAGTCCTATGTGGACAAGTTTGTTTTGCGGAATGTTTACACCTGCTATACGAGCCATATTTTTGAGAATAAATTTAGCCTTTTATATAAGAAGATGTTCCAAAGTCAACGTCTTAAACCTTAAGAATTTCATTAATTTTATTGGTTATTTGATCAATTTCACCTGCTCCATCAATTTCAGTGAAATTTGAATTTTTTGAATAGAAATCTAACACTGGTTTTGTTGAAGACATATAAGTGTCATATCTAGAAATAACAATTTCAAGATTGTCATCTTTTCTTTTCTTTAAGTGTTCAACACCACAAGGATGAAGCTCTATTTGCTCCTTATTAAAATATTCATTTAACGTCATATTACATTTTTCACAGGTCATTCTGCCCATAATACGTTTTTCAATAATGTCTCTTGATACATTTAAAAATATAGTATGCCCTATTGTTTGGTTAAACTCATTTAATAAAACTTCTAAATTAATAGCTTGTTCAACATTTCTTGGATAGCCATCAAAAATAATTCTATCTCTATATTTTAAATTAGTTAAAGATTGTCTTAATAAAGTATTTACGATCTCATCTGAAACAAATTTGCCATTAGATATTAGCTTTTCTATATCCACTCCAAGATCAGTTTTAGATTTAACTTCATCTCTTAATAGATTTCCTGTTGATAATTGGAAGTAATTATGTTTTTTAACAATAGATTGAGCTTGAGTCCCCTTACCCGCTCCTGGAGGACCAAAAAGAATTATATTCACTTAATTATTTTCCGAATTTTGTTTTTTTAATTAATTGCTCATATTGAGAGCTCATTAATCTAGTTTGGATTTGTGTAACGGTATCAATTGCAACTACAACAACAATCAAGATTGAAGTCCCACCTAAATAAAAGGGTATTGGATAATTAGCAATTAGAAATTCTGGCATTAAACAAACTATTGTTAAATACAATGCCCCAATTGTCGTAAGTTTTGTCACAATTTTTTCAATATACAAAGCTGTATTTTCACCTGGTCTAATCCCAGGTACAAAACCACCATATTTTCTTAAATTATCAGCAGTCTCAGTTGGATTAAATGTTATGGATGTGTAGAAAAAAGTAAAAAATATTATTCCAGAAGCATAAAGCAACATGTAAAGGGGTTGTCCTTGTGTAAAGTATGAACTTAAATTTAAGAATGTGTCGTTGTCTGAAAAACTAAAATTAGAAAAGGTTACAGGCAATAATAATAAAGCTGAAGCAAAGATTGCTGGAATAACACCGGCTTGGTTAATCTTTAAAGGTAAATGAGAAGATTCACCACCGTACATTTTATTTCCCATTTGTCTTTTAGGGTAATTTATTAAAATTTTTCTTAATGCTCTTTCCATGAAAACAATGAACATAATTGTTGCGACTAATAATACAAAAATTCCAATAATCATAATTGTAGATACTGCACCCGTTCTACCCAACTCGAATGTAGTAACTAAAGCACGTGGAATTTCAGCAACAATACCAGCAAAAATAATCAACGAAATACCATTACCGATACCTCTTTGTGTTATTTGTTCACCAAGCCACATTAAAAACATTGTACCAGCAACAATGGTTGATACCGCTGTTATAGTAAAAAATAAGCCTGGATTAATAACTAAGTCAGCAGAAGATTGTAAACCTATAGATAATCCGTAACCCTGAATAGTAGCAAGAATTACAGTTCCATATCTTGTGATTTGAGTTATTTTTGCTCTTCCAGTTTCACCTTGTGCCTTTAAATTTTTAAAATAATCAGATACGCCAGTTAATAACTGAACTATGATTGAAGATGAAATATAAGGCATAATTCCAAGTGCGAATATAGCCATTCTACTTACAGCCCCGCCTGAAAAAACATTGAACATTCCAAGTAATCCTTTTTGATTACCACTCATCATTGTTTGTAATTGCTCAGGGTCAATGCCTGGAATTGGCACAAAAGTACCAAATCTATAAACTGCTAAGATAAATATTGTAAAGATTATACGATTTTTAAGATCATTAGTTTGAGAAGAAGAGCTCATAATATCTTAATTATTTTTTTAATTGTATTGTTCCGCCAGCTTTCTCTAATTTTTCTACAGCAGATTTAGAGATTAAGTCAGCTTCGATATTAACTTTATCTTTAATTTCACCTGTACCTAGTATCTTTAATTTTTGTGAATTTTTATTGATCAATTTAAGTTTTTTAAGTAATGCCATATTAATAACATCACCAGAATTAATTGTTTTTTCAGTTATAAAAGTTTGAATTTTTTCCAAGTTCATTATTGCAATAACAGCTTGGTATCTCTTAATTGCATTAAAGCCTCTTTTAGGTAATCTTCTATATAAAGGCATTTGACCACCTTCAAAAGCTTTAATAGCAACACCAGATCTAGATTTTTGACCTTTAACACCTCTGCCAGATGTTTTTCCTTTTCCAGAACCGATACCTCTACCGACTCTCATCTTTTTTTTGTATAAAACTTTTCCTGTAGTATTTAATGTAGTCATTATCCTCTTTTTTCGATTACATCAGAAATTTTTTTATTTCTAATTGTTGCAATATGCTTTGGTGAATTTTGTTTTGAAAGAGCTTTCATCGTCGCTCTTATCATATTGTGAGGGTTTGATGTACCCATTGATTTAGCAACTATATCTTTAATTCCTAAAACTTCACAAACTGCTCTTACAGGACCTCCTGCAATAATACCTGTTCCCTTAGGAGCAGATCTTAAAATAATTTTACCAGCACCATCTTTACCATAAACATCATGATGAATAGTTCTACCTTCTCTTAGCGGCACATGGATTAAAACTCTTCTTGCTGTTTCATTGGCTTTTTTAATTGCATCAGGCACCTGTTTGGCTTTAGCATGTGCTACTCCAATTTTACCTGCTTGATTACCAACTACTACTAAAGCTGAAAAACCAAATCTACGACCACCTTTTACTACTTTTGTAATTCTGTTGATGTGAACTAATTTTTCTAAAATACCGTCGTCTTTTTTGTCTTTAAAATCCATAATTAAAATTCCATTCCATTTTTACGTAGTGTTTCAGCAAAAACTTTAACTCTGCCGTGGTATTTGTATATACCTCTATCAAAAAATATTTTTGATATTTTCTTTTCTTGGGCTTTCTTTGCAAGTTTCTCTGCTACTATTTTAGAAATTTCTGTTTTATTTACTTTGTCCATAGAACGAATGTCTTTTTCAACAGAAGAACATGACACTAAAGTAATGTTTTTAACATCATCAATAATTTGAGCTGAAATATTTTTTGCAGATCTTGATATGCTAAGTCTTAATCTATCAGATGATGCAACTTTTTTTAATTTACCAGTTACTCTAAATTTCTTTCTTTGGATGGTATTTAATTTCATTATTTCTTCTTCCCTTCTTTTCTTAGAATGTATTGACCTTGCTCTCTAATACCTTTGCCTTTATATGGCTCTGGTTTTCTAAAAGCTTTGATTTTTGAAACAACCATACCTACTTGCTGTTTATCAGATCCACTAACTTTAACTACCGTCTGTTTTTCAACAACAATTTTAATTCCTTCAGGAATATCAAAATTAATATCGTGGCTATAACCTAATTGCAAATTTAACTGTTTATCTTTTAATGCAGCTCTGTAACCCACTCCAACAAGCTCAAGAATTTTTTCATAGCCAGTACTTGACCCAATAACAGCATTATTGATTAAGCTTCTATTCATGCCCCATAATCTTTTTGAGTTTTGATCCTTTACTTTAGGGCTGATAGATATTTCTTTTCCTTCGGTAACGTCAAGATTAAACATTTCAAGATCAATATTAAGTGATTTTTTACCTAATGGTCCCTCAATGTTAAGAACACTACCAGATAGTACTGCTTTAACTTTTTCAGGGATTGAAATACTTATTTTACCAATTTTAGACATTAAAATACCTTACAAATTATTTCGCCACCAACTTTTTGTTTTCTAGCTTCAATATCAGTCATTACACCTTTTGGCGTAGATACAATAGCTATACCCAGTCCACCATTAATTTTTGGTAAACTATCAGCGCTTGAAAATATTCTTCTACCAGGCTTTGACACTCTCTCAAAAGTACTAATTACTGGATTTCCAGAATAATATTTTAAGTCTACTGATAATGTAGGTTTATTATTTTCAGATTCAATTTTATAATCCTTTATAAATCCTTCGCTTTTAAGAATATCGGAGAGTTCTCTGGAATAAGTACCTAAAAGAACCACGCTAAAGGAGAGTATAAAATATATATATACCCATGCCTTAGAAACTTTTGTAAAATCTAGATTACTCTTAAAATTACGATCTACATGAATGGCTTTAATGAAGGCAAATATGCATAAAAATGCGGCTAGATAATGAATACTTACGATACCTGGGAGAAGATTGGTAGCCACTACAATAGACCCAAGCCAAGCATTTATTAATAGCAATACAAAGCCGAGTAAGGTCCACCCAAAGACCTTTGTTTTTGACTTAAGGAAACGGAAGGAAAGGATAAGCATAAGCAGAGAAAACAATCCGCTCAAAACACCAAAGATTCGGTTTATATACTCGATCCATGCTCTGGGAGCATTAAATGCTTCTGGCTCCAAAACTTGCTTGTTGCTTTCAATCGCATTTGCCCTTTCATCCATTCCAAAAGCACGCAAGGTTTTTACCATACGTTCCACTTTTGACAGGCGCTTTTTAAGAAATATCTCTTTATATCCGGGTTCTAATTGACACTCGCATGTGGGCGGGATAATTAAACCAAAACACTTTGGCCAGTCTGGGCAACCCATTCCACTTCCCGTTGCACGCACCAAACCTCCCAATAAAAATAGCAGATACACACATATAATTGTGAATCTACCTACTTTCTGAAACCTTGTATACTCTTTTAACACAACTTTTGGCGATAAAAAAAGGGCTTCATAGAAGCCCTTTTAAATTAATTTTTAAGGTTTATCTAAAACCAAAGACTTTTTTAATCGCACTAAAGAACACAGCTGAAGGTTCTTCTTCTTTCTTTGGTACGGGTTTGGTTTTATTTGGCTCGTATACTTCTGGAGCCGTTTCGTCTGGTTCGTATTGAGGGAAGAAATCTGATTCTCTATCTGGACGAGCGTACTCATGAGGCCCTCTGAAAACTTCAGGTATTGCTCCTGGCCAGTTACCATGAATGCCCACTGCTGGAGAACTCCATTCTAGGGTATTACTCTCCCAAGGATTTTGAACTGATTTAGGGCCTTTAAAGATGCTATAGAAAAAGTTGTAGATGAATAAAAGCTGAGCTGCTCCAGCTATTAATGCGGAAACAGTAATCAAAATATTTACATCCATCCATACATCAAACTCTGGCAATAAGGTAAATTGATAGTATCTACGTGGAACTCCTGCTAATCCCATAAAATGCATTGGGAAGAAGACAAGATAGGCCGTTACGAAGGTGATCCAAAAATGGAAATAACCGAGGGTCTTATTCATCATTCTACCAAACATTCGTGGGAACCAATGGTAAATTCCTGCAAACATTCCAAAAATTGCAGAACTACCCATTACCAGGTGAAAGTGGGCTACAACAAAGTAACTATCGTGCATGGGAATATCTAAGGCGGCATTACCTAAGTAAATACCTGTTAAACCTCCTGAAATAAAGAAGGATACTAAACCAATGGAGAATAACATGGCTGGTGTAAAGCGCAGATTACCTCTCCACAAGGTAGTTAAATAGTTAAAGACTTTAACGGCTGATGGCACCGCAATGACTAGCGTGAGTATCATAAACACTCCCCCTAGGAATGGATTCATACCAGTGATGAACATGTGATGACCCCAAACAATGAAAGAAAGAAATGCAATTAACAATAAAGCAGTAGTTAGTTTTAATAAATTATCTATTTGCAT
>UPTG01002269.1_pt1 | contig 13396 bp, 14 predicted proteins | sample 2160121 | NCBI WGS metagenome assembly UPTG01 (sample SAMN06266255, study PRJEB28933) | marine metagenome | isolation source: Columbia River Estuary | place: USA:Columbia River Estuary, USA | collected 2014-07-27 | reverse complement strand
GTATTTTTGTAGGGATCTGGGCACCAATGCTTTTAGGTCTAATGATATTCTTTAAACTCTTTCGTCTTGACCGCTAACAACATTGTCCTATTTTTTTCTGTTTTTGTATCTTTATGTGTCGTTATATGGGCGTTTGTACTCATAAAACAATTCAATGATATTGACAGGTAGTATTAAAAGATCCTTATTCAACTACTATGAAATCTAACAAACCAGGGCTAAACACTATTTGCACTCACTCAGGATCTATTGAAGATAAGACATTTCAAGGAAGTGTTTCCCCATTGTATATGTCAACCTCTTTTAATTTCATGGACGTTGACACCAAAAGGTATCCGCGATATTTTAACACTCCTAATCAGGAGCACCTTTCAAAAAAAATTGCAGCTTTGGAACATGCGGAAGCAGCTTTGATTTTTGGCTCAGGAATGGCTGCTATTTCTGCAACACTATTAACATTCTTGAAATCTGGTGATCATGCTGTCATTCAAAATGATATCTATGGAGGAACTCGAAATTTCATTGAATCCCATTTCAAGAGTTACGGAATTGAATACAGCTTTACTAAAGATTTATCATCAGAGTCATTTGAAGAGTGTATTCAATCTAATACCAAGTTAATTTATATAGAAACACCATCTAACCCACTCATGAAGTTAGTAGATATATTTGCCATTGCTAAATTGGCAAAAGCCCATCAAATTATTACAGTAGCAGATAATACGTTTGCATCTCCAATCATTCAAAATCCAATTGATTTAGGAATAGATATTGTGATCCATAGTGCTACCAAGTACTTTGGTGGTCATAGTGATATAAGTGCTGGTGCTGTTGCTTCTACTCAAGAAATTATGGATAAAATCTGGAATCTGGCCAAAGATTTTGGAGGTAACCTAAGTGATTACACTGTTTGGTTACTGGAAAGAAGTATGAAAACACTAGGCATCAGAGTGAAGGCTCAGCAACGAAATGCAAAACGCTTGGCCAAATATTTAAAAAAACATCCTGCTGTGAAAGCTGTATTTTATCCAGGATTAAAATCCAATGAGTATCATAACTTGGCTAAAATTCAAATGAAAGGATATGGAGCTATGCTGTCTTTTGAGCTTGAAGATAACTATGATGCTGAAAAATTTCTGAAAAATTTAAAACTTATCAAACCTTCAATGAGCTTGGCAGGAGTAGAGAGTACTATGCTATTACCTTCAAAAACCTCTCATTCATTACTTTCAGAACTTGACCGAATTAATCAGGGAATTACAGATCAATTGATTCGTTTTTCGGTAGGGATTGAAACTAAAAAAGATTTAATTGATGATATAGAGCAGGCCATTTCTGCAAGTAACTCTAAACGCTAAGAAATGAAAATTGATATACTAGCTTTCGGTGCCCATCCAGACGATGTTGAATTGAGCTGTGGCGGTACAATTTTTAAAGAAATCCAAAATGGAAAAACCGTTGGGATTATAGATTTAACAAAAGGTGAGTTAGGGACCAGAGGTACTGCTGAGACACGAAAGTTAGAAGCTACTAATGCGGCTGAACTATTAGGAGTATCGTTTAGAGAGAACCTTAATTTTTCTGATGGTTTTATAATGAACGATAAACACCACCAGTTAGAGGTTATAAAAAAAATACGACAATACCGTCCAGAAATTGTGTTGTGTAATGCCTTAGATGACCGTCATACAGACCACGGGAAGGCAAGTAAGCTTGTGAGCGATGCTTGTTTTTTAAGTGGATTGGTTAAAATTGAGACCCATTCTGAAGGAATTAATGATTTACAAGCGCCTTGGCGTCCAAAAGCTATTTACCATTATATACAATGGAAAACGCTTCAGCCAGATTTTGTTGTTGATATTAGCTTACAGATAGATCAAAAAATGGCATCCGTTTTGGCCTATGAGACGCAATTCTATGATCCTAAGAGTCAAGCACCTGAAACACCAATTTCATCCAAAAATTTTGTGGATAGTATCCGTTACAGAGCGGCCGATCTTGGGCGTTTGGTAGGCGTGGACTATGCCGAAGGATTTAATGTAGAACGCCTTCCTGCCATTGATTCGTTATTTGACTTAAAATAATATAAAAAAGTGTTTGTATAAAACACGAAATACTATACATTTGCAATCGCATTATTTGAATGCCAAACGGTGGTTGTAGCTCAGCTGGTTAGAGCACTGGTTTGTGGTACCAGGGGTCGCCGGTTCGAACCCGGTCTTCCACCCAAAAAGCAAAAGCTTCTCTAGAAATAGAGAAGCTTTTTTTGTATGCTTAAATTTTTAACCGTGTATTTACTCGGCTGCTTTATCAACTCTAACGGCATCTTCTCTATTTGCAAGTTCCCAAGCAGTATGAAACACCAATCGAGTTCTGTTTTCTAATAAATCGTACTCAATTTTATCTGGCGTATCTGTCGCTTTGTGATAATCGTCGTGTGTTCCGTTAAAATAAAATATGATCGGAATATTGTTTTTAGCAAAATTATAATGATCAGATCGGTAGTAAAAACGATTGGGATCGTTTTCATCGTTATAGGTGTAATCTAACTCTATATTCGTGTATTTTGTATTCATTTCTTCAGAAATGTTATGCAAATCTGTACTTAGTTTATCGCTTCCAATAAGGTAGATGTAATTGCGTTTTCCTTCAGTTCTTTTAGGATCAGTACGTCCAATCATATCAATATTTAAGTTGGAAACAGTTTGAGCTAATGGAACAATTGGATCATAATCAGTATAGTATTGAGAACCTAATAAGCCTTTTTCTTCACCTGTTACATGTAAAAATATAACAGAACGCTTTGGTCCTTGTCCTTTGTCTTGTGCTGCTTTAAAAGCTTCTGCAATTTCTAAAATAGCTACCGTACCAGAACCATCATCATCGGCACCATTAAAAACTTCTCCATCATGCATACCTACATGATCTAGATGTGCTGAAAGAATTATATATTCATTTGGTTTTTCGCTTCCTTTAATCATCGCGGCGACATTTTCAGAACTAATAGGTTCACTTACTTGGTTATAGTTAATTTCAACACTCTTCGTTTTCAATAAAACATCTCCCATAGATTTACTAACTAGAAATCCATACATAGTTTCTTCATTCACATCTAAGGATAAATTACTTTCACCTCCACGCTTGTCTCGCGCTTTGTAATAAGGAGCATAGCGATTAAATAAGTCTTCATCAATTAAAAAGAAGGCTTTAGCTCCCATTTCTTTAGCGGTATTTTGTTTTGATCTTAAGGCTTGGCGTCCATTAGACCATTTAGAAATCTTCTCTGAACCGCTTATAAGGTATGATCCATCTTCATTTTTTGGTTCACCTCCAATCGCTACTACTATTTTACCGCTAACTTCTAATTCTTTGTAGTCATTATATTTTTGATCCTTAATTCCATATCCCACAAGGACAATGTCATTTGTGTTTATTGTATTTGTTTCAGCATCACTAGTACTTATAAAATCTTGATAATATTTAAATGGAATACTGTCTATGTTAATGGACACTTTTGGAGGATTTACTAATACCAATGGTACATTTTGAAAGTAGTCCCCATCCTCTTTTGCAGCGTCAACTCCTAACTTTTTGTAGGTTTCTCTTAAATACTCTACTGCTATTTTTTGTCCTCTTAAGCCTGTTTCTCTTCCTTCAAATTCGTCAGAGGCATAAGTGTATAGTTTTTCTTTTAGTTCTTCTGCTGTGATGCTAGAAGCATAAGTTTCTTGGGTTTGTGATTGTCCAAAAACTTGTAAAGACACTATTGTAAATAATAAAACTAATAAATGATGTTTCATAGTTATTTTTTAAAGGTTATAGTCTTCCAAATATATTATAATTTGTAGAAAGTTTAAGTTCTTTTTTTATGAAATATTGTTGCTTTTGTAATGATTTATATATTTAAATTTAACCTATTAAGTGATCGATTTTACCGATTAAGTGCATAAATATTGAGTATGTATCATTTTTTTTGTTTAAATTTGCAACTAATTCATAAATTAATAACAAACTAAAAAAAATTATTATGAAAAAATTAATTACTATTATGTCTCTTGCAGTCGTTGGTTTTACCTCCGCTCAAGAGGAAGTACCTACGTTTAAAGTATCTGGTTCTATTGATGCTTATTTTCACACTAGTTTGAACGGACCTAATGATGTACCAGCTGGATTAGTTGATGGTGCATTTTCATCTGCTCCTAGTGCTATTATGGGAAATGATGATCGTGGTTTTTCTGGTGCCAATGCTAATGTTAGATTTTCTTATGAAGGTGAGAAAGTTGGTTTTATTGCTGATATGGCATATGGACCAAGAACTGAGCAGTTTTCTGACTTTGATGTTGTAAATGAAGCTTACATGTATTGGAATGCTTCAGAAAAAGTAACTTTAATGATGGGTCGTTGGAATTCATGGATGGGTTACGAGAAGTTTGCTGCTGCGGATAATTTCCACTACAGCTATTCTCATCAGTACACATTTGGTCCAAGAAACATGAACGGTTTAGCCGCTCAATTTTCTTTAGGGAATGATTTCAATCTTGGTCTTGGATTAATGAATCCAATTGAAACAACTGAAGGTAATACTTCTGGTGATTATTCAATCGCTGCTGGTATTAGTAAAGGTGATCACGGAATTTCATTCTTAAGTAGTCAAGATGAAACTTTCGTTGATGTTAAGACTAAAATTAACTTTACTGATTCTTTTTCACTTGCCTTAAATGGTAATTTTGGATCTTGGGATAATGATGCTGTATTAACTGGAAATAGAGCATTATTATCAGGAACTGAAGGTTATATGTCTATTTCTGGATATACTCAACTTCAATCCTCAGAAGCATTTGCTTGGGGTATACGTTTAGAGTATTTCAACATTATGGAATCTGAAGGAGATGATACTAACGTCATTACACCAACTTTGACAGGAAACTATTCTGTTGGAAACTTAACTATTAGACCAGAACTTAGATTGGATTCTGCTAGTGAAGATATTTTCTGGAATAGTGATGCAGATGATGTTCAAGGAGGATTATCTACTTTTACTTTAGCTGCTATATATAGCTTCTAAGTATTGATTTGATATAAAATTTAAAAAGGAGCCAATTGGCTCCTTTTTTTGTTTAACACTTATAATCAATCACTTAAACAGTTTTTAAAAGTTTTTATATATTGTTTTTTTGCAATATATTTACCGGATTATTAATCATAAAAACCCAAAACTATTATGAAAAAAATATTATTAATTACAGTACTAGCGTTATTATCAACAAATACAATTTTTGCTCAAGAAAATGCAATTAAAATAAACCCATTAGCTATTTTAGGCGGAACAGATTTGGTCTTTTATGAGCGGGCATTTTCTGATAATACTTCTGGTATTATTAGTGCAGGTTATGGAGGTTTCAAAATTGCAGATGTATCATAAAAATCAGTTGGTGGTGGATTACAGTACAGATATTACTTTGATGAAGCTCTCAATGGCTGGTATGTAGGGGCAATAGCAGGATATCAATCTGGTGATGTTGAATCTGAATCAATTACAATTGATGGCTCTTCTGTTGACTCTAGTAAGTTCAATTTTACTGCTATAGGCGCTGGTGCTAAAGCAGGATTTCAGTGGTTGTGGGATAGCGGATTTACGTTAGAACTTAATTTAGGAGTTTCTTACAAATCATTTAAATATGATTTTGACAACGCTTCACAAGAAGCTGAATTTGATTTTAAAGCAAGTGGTGTTCTTCCAACTTTCGGATTTGGTTTAGGATACGCATTTTAATTGTAAAATATTATAACTTTAAAAGAGGAAGCCAAGCTTCCTCTTTTTTTATACCATAACTTTTGTATTTTTGTCACATGAAACGAGCATACTTAAATTATTATCATCTTTCAGAATGATTAATAGCGAACAGCGTGTGACCTTCAAAATAATAGATATAGACACATGAAAAAAATCATTATTATCAACGGTCCAAATTTAAATTTATTAGGAAAACGTGAACCCAGTATTTATGGAGCAGAATCATTTGATGACTTTTTCGCAGATTTAAAACAGAAGTACAAAGGATTTGATTTAACCTATTTTCAATCCAATATTGAAGGGGAGTTGATCGATAAACTTCAAGACGTTGGATTTTCATACGATGGTATTATCTTAAATGCAGCAGCTTACACCCATACTTCTGTTGGTATTGGCGATGCGATCAAAGCCATAGAATCTCCCGTCATTGAAGTGCATATTTCCAATACGTTTGCTAGAGAAGAGTTCAGACATCAATCTTATATATCACCAAACGCAAAAGGGGTGATCCTTGGTTTTGGACTTCAAAGCTACGAATTGGCCTTGCAAAGTTTTATATAACAAAAAGGACGGTCTAAAGACCGTCTCAATATAAATGTGTTTGTCTCGATTATATATGAATCACTTCGTCATATGCATCTGCCACAGCCTCCATCACAGCCTCACTCATGGTAGGGTGTGGGTGAATCGTTTTTAAGACTTCATGCCCCGTTGTTTCAAGTTTTCGTCCTAAGACGGCTTCTGCTATCATATCGGTAACACCTGTGCCAATCATATGACATCCTAACCATTCGCCATATTTGGCATCAAAAATTACTTTTACAAAACCATCTTTATGACCGCCAGCACTCGCTTTTCCTGAAGCAGAAAAAGGAAATTTACCAACTTTAATAGCAATACCTTTATCTTTTGCTTGTGCTTCTGTCAGTCCAACGCTCGCAATTTCTGGAGTACAATAGGTACATCCTGGAATGTTTCCGTAATCAATGGCTTCTACATGCTGCCCAGCAATTTTTTCGACGCATAAAATGCCTTCTGCAGATGCAACGTGGGCGAGTGCAGGCCCTGGAGTCACATCTCCAATCGCATAGTAACCAGGGATATTTGTTTGGTAAAAGTCATTTACTAAAATTTTATCTCTGTCAGTTACAATTCCAACATCTTCTAACCCGATGTTTTCTATGTTAGTTTTGATACCTACTGCAGATAATACCATGTCAGCCTCTAAAACCTCTTCTCCTTTTTTTGTTTTGATCGTTGCTTTGATTCCATCACCTGAAGTATCCACAGAAGTAACTTCTGTAGATGTTAAAATTTTTATTCCACTTTTCTTGAAAGAGCGTTCCAATTGTTTAGAAACATCTGCATCTTCTACTGGAACAATTCGAGGTAAATATTCTACAATTGTAACCTCAGTTCCCATGGAGTTATAGAAGTAAGCAAACTCAACTCCAATGGCTCCAGACCCTACAATCACTAATTTTTTTGGTTGTTTTTCTAAAGTCATTGCTTTACGGTAGCCAATTACTTTTTCACCATCTTGTGGTAAACTTGGTAATTCACGTGAGCGTGCCCCCGTTGCAATAATGATATGATTGGCAATGTATTCTGTTCCATCAACATCAACTTTTTTGCCAGGTTTTAAAGTGCCATAACCTGAAATGATATCGATTTTATTTTTTTTCATCAAAAACTGAACTCCTTTACTCATCCCGTCAGCTACGTTTCTACTGCGATTGACAACTGCATCAAAATCCTTGTCAAATTCTTTAACAGTTAGTCCATAATCATCGGCATGTTTTAAATATTCAAATACTTGAGCAGACTTTAAAAGTGCTTTGGTAGGAATACAACCCCAGTTAAGGCATACGCCTCCTAAGCTTTCCTTTTCAATAACGGCAGTTTTTAGGCCTAATTGTGAAGCTCTAATTGCTGTAACATAACCTCCTGGGCCGCTTCCTAAAACAATAACATCGTATTTGCTCATAAAATCAGTATTTTGAATTGGTTTTAAAGCGCAAATTTACGAAACCTAATCGTAATATTAAAGGTCTTCTGTGAAATGTGTTTTGCTTTTTTTATTTGAGAATTTTGCATCATTATAAGATTCTGATTTCCCTTTTGGAATTGACAAGGAATGCCAGTCTGTATTTTTAATTAGTTTTCCAATAAAAACCAATTGTCCGATATGATAGGCATAGTGTGCCAATTGTCTGTTTAAAGCCTCTTGAACTGTATGACCTTGGTTCCTTATATATATGATAGTGCTTAGATCCGTTTCGTTTAATTTGCTAAACGTATTGAAAAAACAATCCCATCCTTTATTCCAATTTTCTAAAACAGTTTTTATGTCACTAGGTTTATGTGTGAACTCTCGATCTCTATTTCTCCATGACTTTTCGCCATCCTCATTGAAAATATTTGTCCATCTCGACAGCATATTGCCCGAAAGATGATTAACAATCGTAGCTTGTGAGTTACTTGCTTCGTTTGGAGACCAATTCAATTCAGTATCAGAAAGTTGATTTAAGGTCTTCTCACCAAGTAATTTATAATAGTTAAATTCTTTTGACAAACTTTGTAGAAAAGCAGCTTTCATTCTAAGTCATTTTTATTTATTTTCTTCAAACTCTAAACTTACAGAGTTGACACAGTAGCGTGTACCAGTTTGGGTTGGACCGTCATTAAACACATGACCTAAGTGTCCACCACAGGCTTTACATACAATTTCGGTTCGAATCATACCAAGGGTTTTATCTGACACATAGCCTACTTTTCCTTTAATAGGTTCATCAAAACTAGGCCATCCACAATGGGCATCAAATTTTGTACTACTTTCAAATAGGGGTTCATTACATCCGGCACAACAATAAGTGCCTTTTTCAAAATGAAGGTTGTAAGTCCCTGAGTGTGGCATTTCAGTACCTTTTTTTCTAAGAATCCGGTATTGCTCGTCCGTCAATTCTTTTTTCCATTCTTTTTCGGATTTATTCATTTTTTGATGGTGTAAAAGTTAAGGCTGCACCATTGATACAATGCCGTTTACCAGTTGTTTTACGGGGGCCATCATTAAATACATGTCCAAGATGCCCTCCACAGGTTGCACAATGTTCTTCGGTACGAGCCATTCCAATATTATAATCTACCGAAAACGATACATTTCCTTTAATTTCTTTGTCAAAACTTGGCCATCCTGAACCTGAGTCAAATTTGTCAGCACCATCAAATAAGGGGGTGTTGCAGGCTGCACAACTATAAACTCCAGGTTTATAAATTTTATTCAAAGGACTTGAAAATGCACGCTCGGTACCAGCTTCTCTGAGCACATAATATTGAAGCTCATTAAGCTGCATTTTCCATTCCTGCTTTGTTTTTACTACTGAAAAAACTTCCTTTTTTTGGGCATTTGTTTGACAAGAAAATAGAAGACTGAATATGAAAGTTGAGATGATTTTTCTGAAATACATAAAAATATTTTTTTAAAAGTAAGTATTTATTCAATCTGTCACTTTTTTTTCACATAAATTTGTGACTTTAGTTAACTTCGGTGTCCAATTCATAAAACGATTTTAGTTATTAAAAACTTTAAAATAAACATAATGAAAAATCAGCTTTTTACTCTTATAATGATTATAGTGTGTTTGTCTTGTGCAAGCAACCCTTTCACTGGAAAAAAAACTATGGCTTTTATGCCAAACTCACAATTATTACCGATGTCTTTTGCAGAATATGATAAATTCCTTTCAGAAAATAAAGTTATTAATGGTACTTCAGAAGCGGAAATGATTACTAGAGTTGGTCAACGAATTTCGGTAGCTGCAGAACGTTGGTTAGATGCCAATAATCATCAAGGGTATTTGAAAGATTATAAATGGGAATACAATTTAGTGGATGATAAATTAGTGAACGCATGGTGTATGCCAGGCGGTAAAATTGTATTTTATACAGGAATTTTACCAATTGCTGAAAATGAAGCTGGTATTGCCGCTATTATGGGGCATGAAGTTGCCCATGCCTTAGCTAACCATGGTCAGCAACGTATGAGTGCTGGGATGATTCAACAAGGGGTAGGAGTGGGTGTAGCACTTGCTACTAAAGACAAAAGTGCGTCAGAGCAAACTATGTGGATGCAAGCCTTTGCTGTCGGATCATCTGTTGGAGGGATGTTGCCTTTTAGTCGTTCACATGAAACGGAGGCAGATGAAATCGGTTTATTCCTTACAGCAATTGCGGGATACAATCCAGATGAGGCTTCTTTATTATGGGAACGCATGAAAGCAAATAACGACGGTAAAAGCCCTCCTGAATTTTTAAGTACACATCCGTCAAATGATTCAAGAATTTCTAATTTAAGAGCATTGTCAGTCAAGGCAAAAGAGGAGGCTCTCAAATTTGGAGTGACATCTTTTAAGTAAAGTTGACTTTATAGTTGAATTAAATCGTTATTTTAGGAGCTGATTAATCAACTAATCAGCTTTTTTATGAAAAAATTCAAAAGAGGAAGTAAACAGCTTACTAAAGCATGGGCATTCTATGATTGGGCAAATTCCGTATATCCACTCGTAATTAGTACCGCTGTATTTCCAATTTATTACAGCAGTTTAACAAGTTCATTCGCAAATGAAGCTGGAGACATTTCTTATTTAGGGATGCTCTGGAATCCCACTACTTTATACGATTATACACTTTCTTTTTCATTTTTAATCGTAGCGGGAATTTCTCCTATACTTTCTGCAATTGCGGATTATATGGGTAATAAATTAAAATTCATGAAATTCTTTTGTCTTTTAGGAGCACTCTCCGTAATGTGTCTGTTCTTTTTTACAGATCCTGAAACCTTGTGGGTGGCGCTCACATTTACCATTTTGGCAAGTATTGGGTTTTGGGGTAGTTTGGTGTTTTATAATGCCTATCTTCCTGAAGTTGCTTATCCAGAACAGCAAGATAAAGTCAGCGCGCAAGGCTTTATTTTTGGGTATTTGGGCTCGGTATTATTACTTGTTTTTAGTCTTTTTATGGTAGAAAAACCAGAGTGGTTTGGTATCACAAACCCTACCTTAGCACCTCGTATTACATTTTTATTGGTTGGTGTTTGGTGGATTGGGTTTGCTCAATTCACTTACCGTAAACTACCCAATAATACATATGATCATAAACCAGATAGAGATTTTATTTGGAAAGGACTTAAAGAGTTGAAAATTGTATTCAAGGAACTTGTTAATTATCCGCAGCTTAAATATTTTTTAGTTTCTTTTTTCTGTTTCAGTGTTGGTGTTCAAACCATCGTATTGATGGCAGGTATTTTTGGAAGTAAAGAACTTGGATTGCCAACTTCAAATTTAATTTTCACAATTATATTAGTACAATTGGTTGCTGTTTTTGGTGCTTATTTGTTTTCAAGACTATCCACTAAAATTGGGAATATCAGAACTTTAAAACTAACCCTTATCATATGGGGTGGTGTTTGTTTTTTGGCCTTTTCTTTGGATAGGAGTCAGGCGAATGTCAATTATTACTTTTATGCTTTGGGTATTGTGTTAGGTTTTGTTTTGGGAGCGACACAATCGATTGGACGTTCTACATACTCTAAGCTGTTACCAGACACACATGACCATGCAACTTATTTTAGTTTTTATGACGTTACAGAAAAATTAGCGATTGTATTAGGGATGTTTGTATTCGGATTTCTAATCCATCTCACCAATTCCATGCAATATTCGGTACTCATTTTAGCACTGTTTTTTGCGATAGCATATTTTATATTAAACAAAATCAAAGCTACTGAATATGTCAAATAACCCCTTATTAATTTAGTCAAAACTTAAATTGGCATAACAATTGAGCTTTGATTGATATAACCACAAGGTTGTACTCTGTTATAAGATGATACCTTAATTTTTAAATGAACTATTAATATCAAATCAGTTCTGTTTTATGACAGAATGACCTAATATACCTATGAGCAAATCAAAATTTACAATGCTTGACAGTTTGTCATTACAAGACTTTGACGAAAATTCAGAGTTAATTCCTTTGATGACAACCGAAGATGAAGAAGCCATAAAAAACGAATCATTACCAGAAACAGTTCCGATTCTATCTTTACGAAATACCGTTTTATTTCCTGGTGTAGTTATTCCAATTACAGCAGGGCGAGACAAGTCCATTCAGTTAATAAATGAAGCCAATTCAGGTTCAAAAGTGATTGGTGTGGTTTCTCAAAAAGATGAAACTGTAGAAGATCCTACTATTAATGATATTTATACAACAGGAACTGTTGCCCGTATTTTAAAAGTACTTAAAATGCCCGATGGAAATACGACGGTTATCATTCAGGGTAAAAAACGATTTGAAGTTACGGAGTTTGTTGGTTCCGAACCGTATTTTAAAGCAAAGGTTGAGGAAGTAAAAGAAATTAAACCAAATAAAAATGAAGAGTTTTCCGCCATTATTGATTCTATCAAAGACTTAGCGCTTCAAATCATTGACGAAAATCCAAACATTCCTTCCGAAGCTTCCTTTGCGATTAAAAACATCCAGAGCGATTCATTTCTAGTGAATTTTGTTTCAGCAAACATGAACCTTTCTGTCAAAGAAAAACAACATATTTTGGAGGTTAACGCCTTGAAAGAAAGAGCCTTGTTGTGTTTAGAGAAAATGAATGTTGAGTTTCAAAAATTGTCCATAAAAAATGACATTCCATCCTCATTTTCTAGCTGCCTAAACAGCTTATTTTTCTCTTTTGTATTTAGTGTATCACCGCTGTATTGAGCAATATTTTCGATTGAAAAAAAGTTCCCTAGAATTCCAAAATCTAATTGAAGTCCCTGAATCATCATCGGTTTATTTTGATGTAAACCAATAAGGCCAGGATTGTATCCAACACTAAAAATTCCATTTGCGATAGTAGTATAAGCACCTGCCATTCCAACTACTCTAGGGTCTCTCTTTGTTTGAGAAATTGAGTTGGTATTAACTAAAAATAATAAAATACAAACTAAGTATCTCATCTAAAGATACCTATAATCTTTTGTTTTCTGAAAGGAGAAGAACTCCTCAATAACGCTCTTTTCCTAATATTAACGTAATATCCATTTATATCACAGGCTTCACCATTTGAATAAACTGCTTTGATTCTTATTTTTAAAGAGTCGTCAAATGTTAAACTTGATAATGGCCAAGAGTAACTATTGGTGTCTGTGACGCTTGTTAAATCACTAGCTATGGATTGCCAATCAGAAGTTTGCTTGCAAGAGTCTAAACTTTTTCTGTAAGTACTAGAGTCAGTAGATGTAGAATAATATAGATCTACTGTTTCATCACTAGTTCCCATTGCAACCCATTTTATGTTCATCTCTTCATCATCAAAAAATGTTCCAGATAAATCAATTGCACTATCTAATGCTGTTCCTTGAGAAGAAAGCATATCTGTATTAAGTGCTTGTAAAAACATTTTGGCCGCACTGTAATCCGTTGTTATAGGCAATTGTGGAATTGCCTGAGCAGCATAAGCAATTATGCCCACTCGGTCACTTGCAAGTTGATTTAATATGGCCGAAACCAATCGCTTTGATTTTTCTAGTCGGTTCGGTGCAATATCTT
>UPTG01002268.1_pt1 | contig 13402 bp, 12 predicted proteins | sample 2160121 | NCBI WGS metagenome assembly UPTG01 (sample SAMN06266255, study PRJEB28933) | marine metagenome | isolation source: Columbia River Estuary | place: USA:Columbia River Estuary, USA | collected 2014-07-27 | reverse complement strand
TTTACAGATGCAGAAACCGACCAAATAGGACTTACAGGAATAGAGCCTTTTTTACTTGAAAGTAGATTACGTGAATTGGGTGCTAAGTTTGAATGTAGTAAAAATTTTACAAGCCATGCTGTTCGTGATGGGCGTTTAGTCACCGGACAAAATCCACAATCAACAGAAGCTGTATCAAAATTATTGATCGAAGCTGTTAATGATGCCCTCTAAGATAAGTAATTTTTTAAATGTAATCTCCTAGCAAAGATTCTAAATACTTGCACAATTATTAATCTGATGAGAGTATTAAACTTAAACCTAGACTGTTTAGGGAGAGCATGCAGATGGATAAAGATGGTTTAAAAGGATGGAACCATGTTCCAAATTTACCATTAGAAGTTTCGCCATTTTTTAGATGGCCATTACGCCCATTAGATATGGTCGCATGGATTTGGAACTCGTGGTTTCTAATTACTGAAAAGCTCATTATTGTTTGTATAGCATTCATATCCTTTTATTGGTTTCAGCCCCCACTTAGCGAAATAAAAACACTGGCTTTTGGTTGGATTTTTGAGATGTATGTCCGAAATATAATATTAATGACCACCGTTGCAGGTGGCCTCCATCTATATTTTTATACCTTCACCAAACAAGGTAAAAAATTACGATTTGATCCAAGACCTTTAATGAAAAACGGTCGTCAATTTACCCTCGGAGGACAAATAAAAGACAACATGTTTTGGACGCTAGCAAGTGGAGTAACGATATGGACGATCTATGAAGTCCTAATGTTTTGGGCTCTAGCAAATGGATATGCTCCATTACTTACTTGGGCAGCCCATCCAGTTTGGTTTATTTTGATGTTTTTATTAATCCCAATCTGGGAGAGTTTCTATTTTTATTGGATACATCGATTTTTACATATTCCATTTTTATACAAACACGTACATGCTTTACACCATCGTAATATAAATGTTGGCCCATGGTCCGGATTATCAATGCATCCAGTAGAGCATGTGATTTTTTTAGGTTCTGTTATGATTCATTGGATTATTGCAGCTCACCCTGTGCACATTCTTTTTCACTTACAGTATTATGCATTAACTGCTGCAACAACACATACTGGCTTTGAGGGTGTATCCATAAAAGATGAAAATAGATTAGTCTTAGGCAGGTTTCATCACCAAATGCACCATCGCTATTTTGAATGTAATTACGGGTCTCTTGAAATCCCATGGGATAAGTTCTTTGGATCCTTCCATGATGGGACAAATGAAGCAGATAAAAGGATGAAAGAGCGCCGCAAGCGCATGATGGGAGCTTAAAGTCAAAAGGATTAATTATGAAAATTCGTAACTTCAAAAAATCTGATTTCAACTCCGTTAAATCAATCTACCAACAAGGAATTGATACTGGTAACGCAACATTTCAAAAGAAAGCCAAAGGATGGAATGAATGGAATTCATCTTTTTTAGATACTTGTAGAATTGTTGCTGAATTAAATGATGAAGTTGTTGGATGGGCTGCTTTATCTGCTGCATCAAAACGTACTGTTTATAATGGTGTAGCAGAGGTAAGCATCTATATTGCAAAAAATTATGCGAATTACGGTATAGGTAATTCATTACTATCTGAACTCGTTTCTACATCTGAGAATGAAGGTATCTGGACACTACAAGCAGGCATTTTTCCTGAGAATGAATCAAGCATAGCAATACATTCTAAAAACGGATTCAAAAAATTAGGCATAAGAAAAAATTTAGGCAAAATGAATGGTGAGTGGAGAGATATTTTGTTTATGGAAAGAAGAAGTAAAATTGTGGGTATCTAAAAAAATATTTCAAATGAAGTAAATTCTGATGGCTAATTTCTTACTTCTAAAAAAATTTTTATGTTATTGATAAAAAATAGGCTACATCAATGGGACCCTACTTTTGCCCTATCAGAATTTAATGAATAACTGATATTGCTTTTGGACAGCATTCTCTGAACTTTATCTTCAAATAAATTTTCGGAATAGCTTAGTCTGATCAAACATATCTTCCAGATCTTCCATACGATCCTTGGTATCCCCCCAATTCAAATTTTGAACTGATGCGATCATTGTCTCCACTAGCAACAGCGTTGTAGCAGCTGAGTCCCAGGCAGATGGGACAACAATGCGATTGCTTAAACTTATGTTTGCAAGATTGTTGACAGGAGAACGCCACTGATCTGTAATTAAAATGACTTTGGCCCCTTTACCATGTGCAATTTCTGCCAGTTTTAGCGTATTGTTTTCATAACGGCGCATATCAAAAATAACAAAAACATCTTCGGGTTGTACATCCAACAAATAGTGTGGCCATGCATTCGATGTTGACTGGATATGGGTTATTTTTGGACGAATTGCCTGCATATGCAAAAATAAATACTCTGCGAGTGTGTGGGTAATGCGACCACCAACAATATATAAATGGTGATTTGTATCTGCTAGCATTTTACAAGCTTGATCGAATAAGTCTGGTTCAATCTGCGCTAGTGTATGTTTAATATTATCAATTACAGCATCAGTGAATCTATTTAGAATATGCTCAGATGATGCGCCTTCGGCCCACGTATCGTGCTTGGAGATTGGGTTTTTCACCTTTGCTTTCAGCTCTTCACGTAACTCAGATTGGAATTCTGGGTACCCTTTAAAGCCAAGCTTTTGAACCATACGCGCGACGGTTGGTACAGATACTTTAGCATCTTTTGCCACAGAAGAAAGTGGGCCAAGACCAGAGGCTGGATAATTTTCTAAGATTGAATGCGCCAACTGGCGTTCTGCGCGCGTTAAATCATCTAAAGCCTGCTGTATGCGATCTGAAATTGTAAGTGCTGTATCTGGCATCGCGCATCCTTTTTTGATTGAAAATATAACAAGAAGAATCTCTTTGTTATATTTTTACATAATTCTGTTGACAGAATCTATCTTTTGTTAGCAACATAACACTAACGGAGTTATAAATGAAGCAAGGCCAGACAAATATTTTTGAAGATAAAACACAGATTATGAACCCCAACGGTTCATCCTCTATTGTATTGGTCTGTGAGCATGCGACACATTTTATTCCAGATATTTATAGCAACTTGGGTCTATCATCTAATAATCTAAAAAGCCATGTGGCATGGGATCCAGGTGCGGCAGCCGTTGCGCAGGAGTTGTCACGCGTTATGGATGCGGTTCTGGTTCAGGGGGTTGTTTCGAGACTATTATACGATTGCAATCGGCCGCCATCATCACCAGATGCGATACCTAAACGCAGTGAAATTATTGATATTCCAGGAAACCATAATCTAAGTGCTTTAGAGAAAGAGGAGCGCGTTCAAAAATATTATAAACCCTTTTGCACTGCCCTTGCTACAGTAATTACCAAAATTAAAATACCAATTCTTGTCACAATCCATAGCTTTACCCCTGTTTACTTCGGCAAGCAACGCGATACGGAAATTGGCATCCTGTACGACAGTGACGTACGTTTAGCCGATGCAATGCTAAAAACTGCAACAAATCACAGTAATGGTGTTGTTCAGAGCAATGAACCTTATGGGCCAGAGCATGGTGTCACTCACACTCTTGTTGAGCACGCAATTTCGAATGGGCATCTAAATGTCATGCTCGAAATTCGAAATGATATCATCGCAACACATGATCAACAAAATGCAATGGCTAAAATAATCGCTGGATGGTTGATTGATGCATGCAGTCAAATCAATGTAAAGGGTAACGTTCAATGCATAGCTTAATGCATAGATATATACGCATCGTAGACTCATCCAACTACCACATTGGGCGGATTGTAATGTACGGAATTTTCATATTGATGGCGGTTTTGTTGTGGTCTTCGATTAGCAAGACCTTTTTTGTCCCATCATTGTGGACGCTGGAAATGGCACAATTTATTATGGTTGCTTATTATATTCTTGGTGGCCCATATTCAATTCAATTGGGCTCAATTGTCCGTATGGATTTATTATATGCTGAATGGTCCCTTGGTAAGAAGGCGTGGTTTGATCTTATTACTGTATTTTTCCTGATTTTTTACTTGAGTGTGATGCTCTATGGTGGTGTTAGCTCGACTGCATATTCTCTAGGTTACTGGGGCACAGAACCTTTTTCATTCTTTAGTGGGTTAGTGACAGGAGCAGAAGAAGTTGGACGCATGGAGCGTTCGCCAACTGCGTGGCGCCCTTATATTTGGCCAATTAAGTCAATTATGATTTTAGGGCTTTTCCTGATGCTTTTACAATGCATTTCCGAGCTGTTCAAAGATGTGCTGCGACTTAAAGGTGAGGTAATCTAATGTCTTATGAAATGATCGCAACCCTGATGTTTTCATCTATGATGTTAATGCTATTAACCGGGCAACGCGTATTCGGTGCAATTGGGTTTATTGCAGTGGTCGCATCTTTATTATTATGGGGTGATAAAGGTGGTTTTGACATTGGGTTTTCAGCGGCGATGAAGTTGATGAAATGGTATCCTCTCATGACCTTACCCATGTTCATTTTCATGGGTTATGTTTTATCAGAGTCAAAAATTGCAGATGATCTTTATAAAATGTTTCACGTCTGGATGGGTGGGCTACGCGGCGGGTTAGCGATCGGCACGATCGGTTTGATGGTGCTAATCTCTGCCATGAATGGGTTGTCTGTTGCAGGAATGGCTATTGGATCAACAATTGCTTTACCAGAACTGTTAAAGCGTGGGTATGATAAACGCATGGTAACTGGTGTTATTCAAGCTGGGTCATCACTTGGCATCCTTGTGCCTCCATCTGTTGTACTGGTTCTATATGCAATGATTGCACGGCAACCTGTAGGACAACTTTGGCTTGCAGGCGTAATACCCGGGTTAATGATGGCAAGCATGTTCGTCATTTATATCATCGTAAGATGTCGCATAAACCCTGTTCTTGGACCCGTTTTGCCTGAAAGTGAACGCAATATTCCATATGCAGAAAAAATACGCCTTCTGCGTGCTGGACTACTACCCATAACCATTTTTGCAACTATGATGATTCCGTTTGTAAACGGTTGGACCTCATTGGTAGAAAGTTCAGCGATTGGTGCAATGGCTGCATTCACCGCCGCTGTGCTTAAAGGGCGCATGACAAGAACTGTGTTTGAAAAATCTGTACGTAACACTCTTGGCATCACTTGTATGTTTATGTGGATCATCCTTGCTGCATTGGCATTTGGTGCGGTGTTTGATGGTCTTGGAGCAGTGAAGGCAGTCGAAAGTGTATTTACGGATAAGCTTAACCTAAGCCCGTGGGCAACCTTGATACTAATGCAACTCAGTTTCATTCTTATGGGAACGTTTTTAGATGACACAGCAATGCTAGTCATTGTAGCTCCACTATACGTACCTTTGGTAGGCGAGTTGGGATTTGATCTAATTTGGTATGGTATTTTGTACACGATTACGACCCAAATCGCCTACATGACCCCACCATTTGGATACAATCTGTTTTTGATGCGCGCGATGGCACCACCCGAAATTACTCTACGCGATATCTATGCCTCTATTACACCATTTGTTTTACTGATGATTATGGCTCTAACCCTGGTGATGATTTTCCCCAGTATTGCAACTTGGCTACCTGATTATGTTTATAATAAACCTTAAAAGAACCAAAAATGAATTGGTCGAATCATTCAACAAAGGAGAATATCATGACGACAAGACGTAAGTTTATACAAAGTGCAGCACTTGCTGGCCCAGCTGCAGCTTTGGCAGCTCCAGCAATTGCGCAAAGCACAATCAAATGGCGCATGCAGACATATGCGGGTGCATCATTGGCAGCCGAAGTTATCGTGCCAGCGGTTGAAATGTTCAATAAAATCGCAGGTGACCGCATGCAGATCGAATTGTTCTTTGCCGACCAAATCGTCCCAACTGGTGAGTTATTCCAAGCAATGCAACGCGGAACAATTGACGCTGTACAATCTGATGACGATTCAATGGCATCTCCCACAGACGTGACTGTTTTTGGTGGTTACTTCCCGTTTGGATCGCGCTATTCTTTAGATGTACCTGTGTTGTTCAACCAATACGGTTTGAATGAAATATGGGATGAAGAATATTCCAAAGTTGGTGTAAAACATATCTCTGCTGGCGCTTGGGATCCTTGCCACTTTGCAACCAAAGATCCAATTAACAGTCTTGCCGACTTAAAAGGAAAGAAAATCTTTACGTTCCCAACAGCTGGTCGTTTCTTGAGTCAGTTTGGTGTGGTACCTGTAAATCTCCCTTGGGAAGACATAGAAGTTGCCTTGCAAACTGGCGAACTTGACGGCGTGGCATGGTCAGGCATAACGGAAGATTACACCGTTGGATGGGCTGATGTAACAAACTATTTCTTAACAAATAATATTTCTGGTGCTTGGGCAGGATCGTTCTTTGCAAATATGGACCGTTGGAATGAATTGCCAGAAGATCTTCAAACATTGTTCCGTGTATGCTGTGATCAATCACATTACTATCGTCAATGGTGGTACTGGGGTGGCGAAGCGAAGTTGCGCGTTGAAGGAACAAAGATGAAATTGACGTCTATTCCAGATGAAGAGTGGGCAACTGTCGAAGCAGCAGCGCAAGATTTCTGGGAAGAGATCGCAGCCGAGTCCGATGTTAAGCGTCGGGTCGTTGATATATTCAAAAAATACAATGCCGATATGGTCAAAGCTGGAAGACCGTACCGTTACTAATAATCTAATTACGGGGCGCCAGAAATGCGCCCCGTCACCAATTTAAAAAGTGGATACAATAATGTCTGGAAATTTAAGTTTTGATGACCTTAAATCTGGTGTAAAAAAAGGGGAAATTGATACTATTCTTGCCTGTATAGTAGATATGCAAGGTCGCTTAATGGGGAAGCGTTTGGTTGCCCAATTTTTTATTGATAGTGGTTGGAAAGAAACTCATTGCTGCAATTATTTGCTAGCAACTGATTTAGAAATGGCTACTCCGGATGGTTACGCTTCAACGTCATGGGAAAGTGGCTACGGCGATTATGTTATGAAGCCAGACTTAAAAACAATCCGGCTTGCACCTTGGCAAGAAGGTTGCGCTCTAGTTTTATGCGACATCTTAGATCATCACACTCACAAAGAAGTGCCCTTTTCGCCACGTTCGATGTTAAAGGCACAAATTGCGAAGCTGGAAGAAAAAGGGTTTTCACCGGTCACTGCTACTGAGTTAGAATTTTTCTTATTTCAAGGCACACATGATGAAATACACAAAAACAATTTTCGCGATTTAAAGCCAATATCAAATTACAATGAAGATTATCACATCTTCCAAACGTCCAAAGAAGAATATGTAATGCGTCCAGTGCGTAATACGCTTCTGAAGATGGGAATACCTGTGGAAGGATCAAAAGGTGAAGCAGAAGCTGGCCAAGAAGAAGTAAATATAAAATATGCTAATGCAATGTTGACAGCAGATCATCATACTCTTGCCAAACATGCTATAAAAGAAGTTGCACATCAAAACGGCGTCGCAGCTACTTTTTTACCAAAATGGCATAAAGATCGAGTTGGTAGCGCATCACACATTCACCAGTCATTGTGGAAAAATGGAGCCAATGCCTTTTTTGATGCAGATCGTGACATTGGAAAATCTAAATTGATGGATCACTATGTAGCAGGTTTGATGAAATACGCAGCTGATTACACCTATTTCCTTGCACCTTATGTGAATAGCTACAAACGTTTTGCCAAGGGTACATTTGCACCCACACAAATAGTCTGGTCTGTTGATAATCGTACAGCAGCTTACCGATTGTGTGGAGCAAATAGTAACGCAATTAGGATCGAAGTGCGTACTCCAGGTGCAGACATGAATCCTTACCTGTCTCAGGCTGCAATTATCGCAGCAGGCTTAAAGGGTATTGAAGAAAAACTTGATTTGGCAGCACCCTTCAAAGGCGATGCCTATTTAAACGATGAAAAAAACCACATCCCTCGAACCTTGCTTGACGCACGAAATGCAATGATTAAATCAGATATGCTTCGAGATGCTTTTGGTGATGAAGTTATGGCCCATTACTCACGTGCCGCAGAAGTGGAAATTGAAGAGTTTAACCAAGTTGTGACAGACTGGGAAATTGCACGCGGATTTGAAAGAGCTTAAAACATGACTATTAAATGTATATCCCCCATAGATGGATCTGTTTATGCAGAGCGTCAAACATTGTCACGACGTGATGCTGATGCTGCTGTGATACGTGCAAATACTGCACAAAAGGAATGGAATATGCGCCCAATCGAAGAGCGCATTGAATTGGTAAGGTTAGGCGTAGCGGCTATTGGAGCAATGAACGAGGAAATTGTTCCAGAAATAGCATGGCAAATGGGGAGACCCGTTCGCTATGGCGGCGAGTTTGGTGGGTTTAACGAACGTGCTAGTTATATGGCTGACATAGCAATAGATGCTTTGGCTCCTATTGAAATCGAAAACAGCAATGAGTTCAATCGGATGATTAAACGCATTCCACATGGACTTGTCCTTGTTGTAGCACCTTGGAATTATCCTTATATGACTGCTATTAATACAGTTGCTCCTGCACTGATTGCAGGGAACGCAGTTATGTTAAAACATGCCTCTCAAACACCTCTTGTTGGGGAGCGCATGGCTAAAGCATTTCACTCTGTTGGAATTCCCAGAGATGTATTTCAAAATGTGTTCTTAGATCATGCTACTACATCAGGCTTAATATCTGATCGAGCCTTTAACTTTATAAACTTTACAGGTTCAGTTGGTGGTGGAATAGCAATGGAAAAAGCCGCAGCTGGAACATTTACTGGCCTAGGATTAGAGCTTGGCGGTAAGGATCCAGGTTATGTTATGGAAGATGCAAATTTAGATGCTGCTGTCGATACTTTAATCGATGGGGCGATGTTCAATTCGGGGCAATGTTGTTGTGGAATTGAACGCATTTATGTAATTGAAAGCTTGTTTGAAAGTTTCATAGAAAAGGCAGTGGCTATTGTAAGTCAATACAAGTTAGGAAACCCATTAGACCCAGAAACAACAATTGGTCCAATGGCTAATATTCGTTTTGCAGAAGAAGTGCGTGCGCAAACTCAAGAGGCTATTAAGGATGGTGCAAAAGCACATATAGACCCTAGCCTCTTTCCAATGGATGGTGGTGCATATCTAATGCCACAGATCCTAACTAATGTAAGTCATAATATGCGGGTTATGCGTGAAGAGAGTTTTGGACCAGTCGTTGGAATAATGTCTGTAAAAGATGATGAAGAAGCAATTAAACTCATGAATGACAGTAATTTTGGATTAACTGCCTCATTGTGGACAGAAGACACTCAACGCGCTGAAGCCATTGCAGATAAAATTGAAACAGGTACAGTTTTCATGAATCGTGCTGATTACTTAGACCCCGCTTTATGCTGGACTGGATGTAAAGACACTGGTCGAGGTGGAGGTCTATCAATTATTGGATACCACAACCTAACCCGCCCAAAATCATATCACCTCAAGAAAGGTTAACCGCATGACTTTAAATGCAAACTGGTCCTATCCAACAGCTATTCGATTTGGAGCTGGACGAATTTCTGAAATAGCTGATGCTTGTTTTGTCGCGGGTATCAAGAAACCACTATTGGTAACAGATCGTGGATTAGCAGGAATGGAAATCACTCAAAAGACACTTAATTTACTAGATGATGCTGGCTTAGGGCGTGCAATTTTTGCAGATGTTGATCCAAATCCTAATGAAAAAAATGCTGCAGCAGGTGTTGCCGCTTATAAAGCTGGCAATCATGATGGCGTTGTTGCCTTTGGTGGTGGATCTGGTTTGGATCTTGGAAAAGTTGTTGCTTTTTTAGCTGGCCAATCACGTCCAATCTGGGATTTTGAAGATATAGATGATTGGTGGACACGAGCAAATTCAGATGTAATTGCGCCAATAGTAGCTATCCCAACAACAGCAGGGACAGGATCTGAAGTAGGCAGAGCATCCGTCATTACTAATTCTATTACTCAACAGAAAAAAATTATTTTCCATCCAAAATTTTTACCAACAGTCGTAATTTGTGACCCTGAATTAACAGTAGGAATGCCCAAGTTTATTACAGCAGGTACAGGCCTTGATGCTTTTGCGCACTGTGTTGAAGCATATTGTTCGCCACATTATCATCCAATGTCTCAAGGCATGGCGCTTGAGGGAATGCGATTAGTCAAAGAATACCTACCCCGCGCATATTCAGACGGTACAGACCTTGAAGCTCGCTCTCATATGATGAGTGCAGCAGCTATGGGTGCAACTGCGTTCCAAAAAGGGTTAGGTGCAATACATGCCCTGTCTCACCCCATTGGTGCAATTTACCATACTCATCACGGCACAACGAATGCAGTTTGTATGCCTGCTGTACTTCAATTTAATAAACCTGCAATCAAAGATACCTTAGCAGAAGCTGCAAATTATCTTGGCATATCAGGTGGATTTGTTGGATTTTGTAAATTTGTTGATGAATTAAATGATAGCTTAGCTATACCAAAATCCTTAGCAGGTTTAGGTATTGAAAACCCTGATATAGATCGCATCGTTTCAGGTGCTTTAATTGATCCAAGTACCGGAGGGAATCCAATTAAGATGACTGAAGAAAATACTCGGAAACTTATTATTGAAATATCTTAAAAAGTATTATGTATTCTCAATGCATTGAATTGGAAATCCATGTATTAATCTTGAAGAATGTTTAAATGAACTGAAAGAAATGATTGATGCCTGAAGCCAATCAAAAAAGATCCCACCATGAAGTAATAGTTATTGGAGGTGGTGTGATTGGCATGAGTATTGCATTTAGACTGGCTAAAGAAGGGCGTGAAGTCGCATTAATCGAACCCAATGAACTTGGCATGGGCGCATCTTATGGAAACGCTGGAACAATTGCGGATTATGCAACAATTCCTGTGGGAACACCAAGCGTTTTAAAAAACCTACCGGGACTTTTCTTTAATCGCGATAGCCCACTTTCTGTTCGCTATCGTACCCTTCCAAGCTTAATGCCTTGGTTGATAGAATTTGCTTATCAAAGCCTACCATCTAAAGCAGAAACTAATGCTGGAAAAATTGGCGTATTATTGAAAAATGCTAGCGACTTGTGGCATGAAATGGGAGTTGAATTGGGCGCATCACACCATCTTCATAGGCGTGGATGTTTGTATTTATATGAATCTAATAAATCATTTTTTAATGCCAAATATGACGAAAAGCTAAGACGTGAAAATGGTGTTGAGGTGGAAGTCATTACCGCAAAAGAAGTACTTAAACATGAACCAAATCTCCAACCATTTGAAGGTGGTGCACATTTTTTTCCTAATGCAACTAGTATCGACGATCCAGGAAAAGTCATGAAAATATTTTCACAAAAATTGACTGAATTGGGGGTAACAATTTATCCAACTTCTGCAGTTTCGATTGACACAAATAATCAGAATTACATTAAAGTAATGTGCAAAGATGAAGTCTTAGAAGCATCTAAAGTAATTGTCTCAGCCGGTGCATTTTCAAAGACACTTGCAAAGTCCTTTGGTGAAAATATACGCTTAGATACGGAAAGAGGTTATCATCTTGAATTTGATATGAAGACCCCACCTGTTACCAGACCTGTTTGCTCAGCAAAACGAGGCTTCTATGCCTCTCCAATGGTTGGTCGCTTGAGAATTGCTGGTATGGTTGAGTTAGGTGGTTTATCACTTCCCCATGTTGAACACCGTTTAAAGGTCCTTGAACGTGGTGCAAAAACAATGTTTCCAAATCTTGGGCAACCCAGCCGTTCATGGTACGGATTTCGTCCATCAATGCCTAATTCGGTTCCTGTGATACGCCCTTCAAAACAGAATAAGAATATTATAATGGCCTTTGGCCATGGCCATATTGGCGTTACGCTTGCGCCCACAACAGCTCAAATAGTAAGCAATCTAATCTCTGCAAATTAATTTTTTCAATTTCCTTACTTTCACACCTAATTTCAAACACTTTGTACAACAATGCTTTCCTTGCAGCTAATTGTTGTTAAGTAAGGTCTTTCATACATTACAAGGACACTGCAGCAGGTGAAAATTGAGGTCTAGTCTTATAGTGGAATTTCTTTTGTATAAGTAGGTCATCACATATTGTTTTTCCATCAGACAACCTAGCACTTTTTTTCCAAAACGCATTCATTGAAAGTTCACAATTAAATTGCAGAGCTAATATAGCCAATTAAATGCATCATTTAATATTTTGGACGCTTACCAACTAGTTTAGAAATGCTATATCGAAAAAATTGTCGATTAACTGTTCTATTGGTCCAATACGCTAAATCTTTACGGGCATTTTCTGCTATTGCATCTAGTGGACGGGACTTGCCTGGGGTAAATATAATTCCAATGTCATAATCATTTATAGTTTTTACAACTTTCAGTCCAACCAAAGCGCCCAAATACTCCATACTATATCTGCTGAAACCAAGAGTGTGTGCAAAATGTAAGCTTCCAAAGCCTTTTTTTAAGGCATTACTCATATTCGGTGTCTCCAAAAAGATATATCCATCTGGTTTTAACCATGTCTTTGCTTTTAATAAGGCACCAACGGGATCAGTTAAATGTTCAAAAACATGAAATGACGAAATAAGATCAAATTTATCATCATAATTTACGTTTTGCCATTCACCTAGCTTGACGTCTAAGCCAACTTCATTCGCCGCATAATTTGCATAAGATTCACCTGGCTCAAACCCAGAAGCTGTATACCCGAGATCTTGGCATGAAGCTACAAATTCACCTGAGCCACATCCAAAATCAAGTATGGAAGCCGAAGCACTTAAATTTTTGGGGAATTTTGATATTCGGTTTTGTGCTTCTTTTTTTCTTTTAATGATATGACGATCAGATGGCCTAAGTCCAACATTTTGATAATCTTTACGATAGTTTTTACTATAATAATCTGAAAGTTGTTCATTATTGGGTAATGGATGGTGGCGAATAAAGGCACAAGTCTCACACTTTACGTGTTTTAATTTTTTAAATCTGCGATCCCAGTTACTAATATTTTGATAATTTTCAGAACCACAAAGTGGGCAGTTCTTTTCGCCCTCACTAATTATATATGATGTAAATGGAATAAACTTCATTTTTTCAAATGCCTAATATTTAAATTAAATTATTTTGTTAAAATGTTCATATAAAAAATAAAAATTTAAGTAAACTTTAATATACATACCACAAAAGATTTACAATCAGCTATCATTTTAATTTAAAGTACAAAGCATTATTAAGATTTAATAAAGTAAATAAAATAAGTGTTTAAAAATCAACGCAAAATCAATATTTTTATTCTCATATTTTTAAAGTTTTTCCATCATAAATTAGTTAAATTTTTTTATAGAA
>UPTG01002264.1_pt1 | contig 13420 bp, 11 predicted proteins | sample 2160121 | NCBI WGS metagenome assembly UPTG01 (sample SAMN06266255, study PRJEB28933) | marine metagenome | isolation source: Columbia River Estuary | place: USA:Columbia River Estuary, USA | collected 2014-07-27 | reverse complement strand
GGCTTCCTCCTGCAGTTGGAATCCAGCCCGGGAAAGCCTCTCCTGTACGAAGACATCGATAACCTGCTCCTTTCCCTCCTTCAGATCGGAAAGCCTGCTCTTAACCGGTGACCGGAAGGCCCAGTGACGCTCATACTCAGCTCCCTCACTGATCCACTTCTTAAGAATCTCCTTCTCGGCATCAGTCAATTCCGCTCCCTCTCCCGGCGGAGGCATAACCTCGTCCTCATCCTTTGAAAAAATCCGATGGACAAGCTCACTCTGATCCGGATCCCCCGGAACGACCACACGCAGTCCATCACGCTCCCTGTATGCTTCCCCGGGGTCATCGAGTCGCAAGTCCGCCTTTTGTTTCGACACGTCCGGCCCGTGGCAGGCAAGGCACTTCGCAGTCAGAATCGGCAGAACCTCCCTGTTGTATTCTACCTTCGCTCCGGCGGTCAGCAAACAGCCGAGAAAGATTACTACACATGAAAACAGCTTCATCGACCCCTGACTGCTAGGAGTTTGTTTTTGGGGATGAGTGCCGTAGGGCTTCATTGAAGGGATCGGAGAGGGGCGAAAGGGGGATAATTTGTCTAGACAAATTTACACGGATGCATTTTCAAATTCAATTCATTGCATTTGAGTTAACCTAACCTTACCAGCAATTAATAATCTATTGACTGCTAGGAGTTTGCTCTTGGGATGGTAAGCTCCTTTTTGCAGACTTGCCAGCCGGACCCACAACTTGAAGGATAGTCAGATCATGAAGGTTTTCCTCATCCTTGCCCTCCTCCTTCCCGGCTTCGCCATCGCGAAAAAGCCAAATCTAATCTACATCCTCACCGACGACCTAGGCTACGGTGATCTCGGCTGCTACGGCCAGAAAGTGGTGCAGACCCCACGCATTGATGAAATGGCAAAAAAGGGACTTCGTTTCACCGATCACTACGCTGGTCACACCGTTTGCCGACCCTCACGCCTCTCTTTTCTAAAAGGGCAGCACACCGGTCACACCGCCATTGCAGGCAACAACACACACATCCTCCCGCCTGATTCCGTCACCATCAACTCCCTCCTCCAAGGCGCCGGCTACCGAACCGCCTCTGTCGGAAAGTGGGCCCTCGGGCGCGAAGGTGAAACCGGCCACCCCAACAAACAAGGTGTCGATTTTTTCTACGGTTGGATCGACCAGAGCGAAGCGCACGACTACTACCCCGAGTATCTCTGGCGAAACGAAGAAAAGGAACGCCTCCCCGGCAACGAGAACAGCGGCAAAAAAAATGTCTCTTCCAAAAAAACCACCTACGCCCACACCCGCGTCACCGAAGAAGCCCTCGCCTTCATCGAACGCAACAAGGACGCCCCCTTTTACCTCAACCTGAACTGGACCATCCCCCACACCAACAACGAAGCCGGGCACGTCGAAAAGAACGGCCAGGAAGTCCCCGACTGGGGAATCTACAAGGACAAGGACTGGCCCGATCCCGAAAAAGGTTTTGCCGCCATGGTCACCCTCATGGATACCGACACCGGACGAATTCTCGACCTCCTCGAAAAACTCGACCTCACCGAAAACACCCTCGTCATTTTCACCTCCGACAACGGCCCTCACCAGGAAGGCGGCCACAAGGTGAACTTCTTCGATTCAAACGGACCACTCAAAGGTTACAAACGCTCACTTTACGACGGGGGTATCCGCGTGCCCATGATCGCCTTCTGGCCCGGAACCGTAAAACCCGGCATCAGTGATCACGCTTCCGCCTTCTGGGATTGGATGCCCACCGCCTGCGAACTCGCCGGCATCAAATCCTGGAAAGAGAGCGATGGCCTCTCCTTCGCACCCCTTCTCCTCGGCAAAGAACAAAAACAATGCGACTACCTCTTCTGGCGTTGGAGCAAATTTCGGGCCGTCCGCATCGGCCATTGGAAAGGCGTCGCCACCGACGGCAAACTCGCCCTCTACGACCTCAAAAATGATCTTGGTGAACAAAACGACATCGCTGCCAAGCACCCCAAGATCGCAAAGGAGATGGAAACCATTATCTCAGAACTTGAATAACAAAACCCTGCCCCAACCATGAAACATTTCTTCGTCCTGGCGCTCTTCCTTCTTCCATTCACTAACGCCGAAGAAGTCCGCCCCAATGTCCTCCTCATCACTGTCGATGACATGTCCGCCGATTCCCTCGGCTGTTTTGGAAGCAAGCTCAAGAACACTTCCCCCCGCACCGACCAATTCGCGAGGGAATCTCTCCGCTTCCAGCATGCCCACGTCTGCGTCGCCAATTGCTACCCTAGTCGCAACGTCATGTTCTCCGGGCTCTATCCGCACAACAACGGTGTCGAAGGATTCTACCCCATCAAAAACAAATACCCCATTCTCTGCGACATCCTGAAATCAAAAGGATACTACACCGGCATCCGCGGCAAGGTCACCCATTCCACGCCCTATCATCCTTACCCCGGCTGGGACCACGACCTAACCATCGCGCCCGACGGCTCTAAATATCACATCAAAGACGCCCCCTCTTACGGCACCTCAACCACCACCGGAATCAACCACGCAAAGAAGGCCAACAAACCCTTCTTCCTCAACGTCAACATCTCCGACCCACACAAACCTTTTTGGAAACCCGGGGATCAAACAAAGCATCCCGCCTCAAAAACCTTCAAAGCCGACGAAGTCCCCATCCCCGGCTTCCTCTTCGACCACCCCAAAGTCCGCGAAGAACTCGCCCTCTACTATTCCTCGGTCCGACGAGCTGATGACGCCGTCGGCTCCATCCTCGATGCCCTCAAAAAATCCGGTGAAGCCAACAACACCATCGTCATTTTTCTCTCCGATCACGGCATGCCCCTCCCCTTCGCTAAGACCGCCCTCTGGCATCACTCAACCCACACTCCACTCATCATCAAAATCCCCGGCATCACCAAACCAAACGCCATCGATTCCGATCACGTCGTCTCCGCCGTCGACTTTGCCCCCACAATTCTCGACCTCCTCAAAATCACCCCCTCCACCAAGTTCGATGGCCACTCATTCGCCCCCGCCATTCGTGGAGAAAAACAACCCGCCTTCAGCGCTGTCTTCAAAGTTTACAATGAAAACTCCGGAGCCGGACGCAATCCCATGCGTGCCATCCAGACCAAAGACTACCTGTATCTCTGGAACCCCTGGTCCAACGGAGAACGAAAATTTAAAACCGCCACCACCGGCACTACAAGCTACCGCACTATGAAGGAACTTGCCGCCAGCGACCCCGCGATCGCCAAACGCCTCAAACTTTTCGATTACGGAACCATCCACGAACTCTACCACATAAAATCAGATCCCGATTGCCTCAATAACGTCATTCGCTCTGCAAAACACGCCGACGCCCGCAGCTCTCTTCAGTCTCAACTGCTCACCAAAATGTCCGACACAGGAGACCACGCCCTCGAAGCATTCCAAAAACGCAACGATCCCAAAATAGGCCATTTTTACACCGATAAAAAACAAGAGGAAGCCACCATCCGTCGCGCCTCCCGTCGAAAAAACAAACAGCCGAAAAACAAGAGTAACCAAAAACTCATCTCCCTCGTCGCCCCCAAAACCGCCACCCAAGGCAAAGAGGTCACCCTCATCATCAGCCATACCATTTCTAAAAAACTGGGCGTCCAGAAAGTCCATATCACTCTCAAAGACGGCACCAAAGCAAAACGCCTTGAGCGAAAAGTGATCACCGCGGCCGGGAAAGGAACCCGAAAAATCACCTTCACCCTCCCCGCCGAAATCACCGACCACCAAATATCCTTCTCGGCCTTCGTTGGCCCCGACTACCCCAACAACCTCCAACACGTGACGTCCAAACCCATCTCCACCCAAAAATAACCACCTCCAAATCCTGGCCCTTAATGCGATCTTAAACCTTCACTACCAAAAGAAACTTCCTAGTAGTAAATGAAACCCCATCTCTTCACTTTATTTATTATTCCCTCAATAGCGCTCTCTAACACCTTCACTGACGGAAGTGATAAATTTGGGCTCGCTGGCGGCAATGACGCATGCTGGTTTGATTTCAATAATGATGGGTATGTTGATATTTGTGCGGGAGGGAAAATTTTCAAAAATGAAAAGGGACAAAAGTTTATCCACGTTGCCGATGTTGGGCCCAGCGTAGCTGCAGACTTTGACAATGATGGTTATTTGGATCTTTACTCTTGGGGTAGTCGAAAAGTTTTCCGGAATATTGAAGGAGAACGATTTGAGGCTATTCAACTTCCACACCTTCCAAAGGGATCATCCCTCGGCGCTTCGTTGGGAGATTTTAATAATGACGGTTTTGTTGACATCTATGTTGGAGGGTATGAATCATGGCCCAAAGACACCTACGCTGACTTTGTTTTAACTAACGAAGAAGGAAAATCCTTCAAGCTTGACTGGCAAGAAGTTCGCTACAGAGCAAGAGGCATAAGTTCTTGTGACTTTGATAGGGACGGAGACCTCGATGTTTATGTTTCCAACTACAGGCTACAGCCAAATATTCTTTGGCAGAATAACGGCAAAGGGAAATTTTTAGATATTACTGGAGAATTTGGAGCTCTCGCTAACGGGCCAGGATTTGGAGGTGGTCATTCGATTGGTGCTTCTTGGGGAGACTTTGATAATGACGGCGACTTTGACCTCTTCGCGGGTAACTTTGCCCATAAGGATAGTCGAGGCAATCAACCAGAATCGGTTTGGCTTCGTAACACCGGAAAAGAGGGGCAATTTAAATTCGAAGACAAAGGACAGGGTGGTGTTTTTTATCAGGAGTCATACTCAAGTCCATCAGCAGCAGATTATGACAATGATGGAAACCTTGATCTATTTTTTACTACCGTATACGGGGTCGCATCTTTTGGTCGTAAGAATAATCCAGTCCTATTTCGTAACGAAGGACAATTCAAATTCTCGAATGTAAATACATTAACTAAACTTGAAGGTCTAGGCGCTACTTACCAAGCCGCATGGGCTGACTTTGATAATGATGGTGATCTTGACCTCATGACTGCTGGTCGTTTTTTTGTAAATAATGGGAATAAAAACAACCACTGGCTCAGAATTAAACTTGAACACAATAAAAAAAATATAAACCGTTTCGCTATCGGCGCTCAAGTTCGGTTAGCGCTGAGTAATGGTAAAACAATAAGCCGACAGGTCGAATCAGGAACTGGTCAAGGCAACCAAAATGAACTCACTTTGCACTTTGGCTTAGGCTCTTACGATCAACCCGTAGAGGTAGAAGTTTTTTGGCCAGACGGCACGATTTTGAACCGAGGAGGCATTGCCGTCGATCAGAAGTTTATTCTGAATCCAAATAATTAAACCGCGCGTTCTTTTGAGATGGTCACATAGTCAACCAGAGGATGAGCGCCAAGGTCGGGCCTTTCTCAACCCTCCGCTCCTCTCCAAAGGTGCCTTCAAAGCCAAATCACTTCTAGTGACACAAAGCCGGCCTCTAGAACGCATAAAGGACTACGCGGTGGCCTATTCACTAAAACTTACTCCCCGCCATCTAAAGACCACCCACCCCACCGGGGGAAAACTCGGCGACCGCTCTATATAATACGGCCGGGGGATTTTTCATCCCTAATATGGGTGCGGCTTAGATTGGATTGTTATCCTTTGGCCTAAATGCGACTTCAAAGCCTTTCCCCACAAAAGCAAGCTACTAGCAGTTCTCCCCTCCGAAGTCTCCCCCTTCCCCAACCAAGTCTCAAAATTTTGCCGCACCTGCGTCTCTGCGTGAGCAACCCACGACACCAATCGTTTATCCTTACTCTCGATAATCAACGTTACGGTACCATTTTTCACCCTTGGAATACTGCCAATTCACAGCGGACCTAGCCTCTATTCCCAAAATGGTCGAAGAGATCGGACCTTTTATATAGTTGGGGACAAAGATCCGCTTGCCATCGCTCTCCTTCCGGATATCCACGAACCATTGGCCTTCCTCATCGCTTCGTGAGGAGCTTTTTGGATAAGCGGAAGGAATAAAGGTGGGCGGCTGGCTTGCGACCTTTTTCCACATTTGGTGCTTGTTCCACACTGATTCCAGCAAGACTCCTCTTTTCCGCTCGTTTTTAGCTCTGATCAGACTTGGGATGCTGCCACTGGTCTTATTGACGGCCCCGGAATCTGTAACTCTGGTCCCCGCCTCGGAGCAGGCATTCCCAAGCGAGGTAATCACCCCCAGGCAAACCCAATTCAAGGCCCGCCAGGCCCGCTCGAAGAGAAAGTTCATCATAATCGCACAAAGATGAAAATTGGGCTAATAATAGAGCCCTCCCATCCCCCCAGTAAATATGGTCAGAATCAGGTGCCCTATGGCCACGATAAAGCCTCCCCCTACCCCCTTTGCTGTTTGAGCGATATCCTTGTTGTTTTCGTTCCTAATAAGTTCCGGGTGACGGGCCGCCATCGCTTCGGCTTCCAAGGCTTTCCTCTTCTCAGTCAGAAGTCCGTGAAGCGGGATGAAAAAGCGAGTGTTGGCAGTATCTTTCAGGTGAATCCACTCTCCGCTTCTATAGTCAGTCGGATGATCGGCTGGAACTCCGCGGGGATACCAAGTTGGAGGCTCCGAACTCACTTTGACCCATCCTTTGCTCATCTTTGGCACGACATGGGTCGAGGAATCCACCTCCCTGGAAGTCGAGCAGGAACAGGTCACGGCCACGAGGATCCCGAGGGAGGCGAGTTGGCAAAGCGACCGGCGAAGACGGTTTAGGTTTCTGGATTTCATGATTTAATTTGTTTGGATGAGAATGACACCGCCCAGAATTAGAGCCTGATCTTCTAATCTCTCTCCAAATAATACGATAATCATCACGAAAACGGATCACCAATTTTCAGTGATCTAACAAAAAACCGTTCTCCCCCACTCCGCGGCGGTCCAAAGGCGACTTCAACTCTCTCCCGCCAAAAGGAAATTGCTGGCAGTCGCCCGGAACATTAGGTTAACCTAATATAATAATATGAAACTACCTAGATATTGGGCAAAGGGGTCGGCGGGAAAGGTAATGGAGGACTTCGCCTGCTGGGGATGGTCAGATATAAGCGTAGAGGAGGCACAGGAAAGAGGTGAACAACGAGCTGCTTCTGTGGCAAAAATTATCCGTAGCGGCCTGCGACCGGACCACTATCTATACGGTGATCGTCCGATGCGAGAGAAGATTATCGAGGAATGGAAGAGAGAAGATGCAACGACCTATGCCGCCGTTACTCTGAATGCCTACGGTTGTCAGATCCTTAATACGGCGAGTGTCATGTTTGTTGACGTAGATCTTCCCATGATACCAGCTTGGGATACGATCAAATACAAACTGGCAGGGATTTTAGGAAATAAAGATCCCTCTCCTAGAGAACGCCAGGAGTCCGAGGCTCTTGCCAAGATCGAGGAAATGATCAGGATGGATCGGCAATGCGGCATTCGGGCCTATCGAACAGCTGCTGGACTCCGATACTTGTTCACCCATGCTCACGCCGACCCAACTGCCGAGAGCACGCTCCGTGCGATGGAAGAACTTGGCGCGGATCCACTCTATATACGGCTGTGCAAGATTCAGGAATGCTTCCGGGCACGGCTTAATCCGAAGCCATGGCGTTGCGGAATAAAACCCCTGCGGATCACTTACCCTTGGGAGGATGAGACGGCGGAGCAAAGTGCGCTCCATTGGATTGCCACCCATGAAAAGAAGGCGCGGGATTATGCGACATGTTCGCTGATAAGCCAATTTGGATCCAAGACCATGGACACGGAAATTGCCCGCGTAGTAGAGTTTCATGACAGCGCGACTAAAGCGGAGTCAGGGCTGACACTTGCGTGAACAGGCACAATGCGGAATGGAGTGATAAGTGATAAGTCATACCTGGTTTGAGAGATCCGACACCTTGCTCGGCCCCATGCTGGCGAGATCGTGGTCTCAGCTCTATTTGAGCACAAGGTTTCGCTGTGGCACACTTTCAGTGGAAAGTAGGTTCCAGAGTTTGAGACGGTTCGCCCCCAAGCACCCCCACCGGGGGAAGAACTTGCGGACGCTCTATATAATACGGTGGGAGATTTTTGTGACTGAATTGTGCGTCTCTCTACTATAGGTGCTACTTGGGGAGTATTTTTCATTCACTGGCTTATAGGCCTCTTCGCTATGCCGTGCGGCCTAAATAAAGAAACCTACCATGGGGTCCCCCCACCATTAACGTGAAGTGTTTGCCCAGTGATGAATGAAGATTCCTCTAAAGCAAAAAATCTCACCGCATTGGCCACATCGACTGGTGTGCCCCAGCGTCCGGCAGGGATTTGGGAAAGGTAGTTATCTTTCATTTCTTGCGGGTCGTTTTCGTGGCGTTCGACAGGAATCCACCCGGGAGCGACCATATTGACCGTGATGCCGAATCCCGCGAGTTCTTTAGCCATGCTTCGTGACCATCCAATCTGCCCTCCTTTGGCAGCGACATAAGCTGAGAAGTTGGGGACCGAATGAGCATAAACTTCAGAGGTAATATTAATAAAGCGGCCCCATCCTTTTTCCTTCATGCTTGGGAGTGCAGCCTGGGCCAGGAGAAGTGGACTAATGACGAAGAAGTCCATCATCGAGCGGTAGAACTCTTCGTCGTATTCTTCGATCGGTTTCTGTGGTTGGTCTGGCGTGGCATTGGGAACAATGATGTCAACCGCACCGAGCTCGTTTCCAGCTTGTTCGAAAAGCCGTTTGACCTCTGACTCCTTAGAAACATCCGCTTTAATCGCAACAGCCCTGCCTCCTTTGGCTATGATTTGCTTAGCGACCGCTTCTCCTCGGGAGATATTATTGAAGGCATTGATAACAACGCTGGCACCAGCATCGGCGAGTCCTTTTGCGACTTCGGATCCAAGGCCCTTGCTGCTTCCGGTAACGAGGGCAACATGGCCTTTAAGTGAATGACTGCTCATGAAATTTTATTTGATTAATCTTTTTTCGAATAGCGCCCCATCTTGGGAACACCTCCAAATCTTAGGTCATAGCTGACTTGTTCCAATGAAAGAGTTAGGGACGGGCGCAAATTAACAACTCCCTTTTCATCCACTCTGCTGCTCTCCAAATGCGACTTCAAAGCCCTACCGCGAAAATTAAATCCATAGCAGTCGAGTTCCTGAAGCACAAGCGCCCGTGACCGGACATCACTTCAAGGGATTTTCATACCACACCACGTTCTTGCTTCCGTGTCCCGCGATGAGAACATCGAGGTCTCCGTCCTTATCCATATCAATGGTTCGGGTGTCATAACTCCCCTGATTTTTCCCGATGAAATGTGAGGTGAAATTTCCTATTCCATCATTCTCATACCACTTCACCACACCATCTGTTTCCTTCCCGCAAGTCACAGCATCGGGATGTCCGTCTCGATTAAAGTCCGCAACATCAAGACTGTGTGGATAGGCAATTTCAGGATCAATTTCAATCTGTTCAAACTTGGGACCTTTAAACCAAAGAACGCCCTTTCCGTGTCCACGACTGGCGAAGTAGTCCATTTTTCCATCGCCGTTGAAGTCGGCCGGGATGATGTTGGAGGCGCCCTCTTCATCGGTTGCCAGGAGGTGCTTCTTCCACGGCTTGGTCGCGTCTTCTCCCTGTTCCCACCAGGCAAACCATTGTCCTCGCACAAACCCTTGGGTCCCTTTCGCTCCGGAAGCGATATCAGGTCGCCCATCTCCATTGACATCACCAAATCCCATGTAATGCGAACCCCCAGGCGCATCTTTGTCAGCAAAGACATGCCGAATCCAACTCGTGGCCTCATGCGGCTTTTTGGGAACTTCGAGCCAGACAATCGAATTATAAAACCTCGTCGAATTCGGATCCCGGAAAGAATTGGCAATCAAGTCCAGCTTCCCATCTCGATTCACATCCCCGGTAACAACGCAATGCGTTCCGAGAATTTCATCATCAACCGTGCGATACTTCCAGGGCGTCCCTGAAAACGGATTGTCCGGACATTCAAGCCAGAAAACAGTTTGGTTGGAACCAATGAAGTCCATGTCTCCATCGCCATCGACATCCATAAGACAGCTATGAATACAAGCCAGACGTGGTTTATTGCGAGCTAGCCCTTTCACAAACTGATGCACCGGAAACCTCTTCCAATCCGGCCCCTTCAAAAGAATGACCTCACCTCCAACCGAGGTGATAACGTCGACCTGTCCATCCTCATCAAAGTCACTCGCGGAGACTCCATTGATCGAACCTTTTCCCGCTGGAACAACGGTGTGCTTCTTCCACTCTGCTGCAGATAAATAGGAAACAAATCCCATCAAAATACCGGTAAAGATCGAACTCGTCGAAATCAGATTCATACACGAGATTGAGCAATTTCTCTTTTCGGTAAAACTCAATTTTTCACCAAGCAATCACCAATTCGAGAAAACACCCTGCCATCACTTCATGAGTCTTCAAAGCTTTACAACCCGGCTTACGGGCAGGACTACCGTCCTTTAGATTGAATCGTCCGTTGTGTTTGGGATATTCAATCATCTTTAGTAAATCTGAACGCGATTTTTCATCTTTGGCTTCATTAGTATCTGGCTCTTCCATCCCTTAACACTTTCTGTTTTCTTTATTGAAGTCAATGCCACGAGCACCCGTTCCAACCTACCGAGTCGAATACGAGCCATCCCGTGGCTCATGGCTGCTATCCTTACATCTAACAATGTGCTAAAAGGGTAAAAACACCCACTCACAAACAGGCATCAAAAAAAGACATGTCGTAGTGTTTTCCACGAGGTTCACTGGGTGACTTTGTTACTTGTGATTAATCGTAGATAAACAACAACAGCAATTATCTTAGAGGGTTAATAGTTATGGATTTAAATAACATTAATAACAACTCCCCTAGGACAACTTATACACACCTCGAATGCCCCCCTCCCCTTTATTACGGTAACTAAGATTCTCTCTAAGATAAACCTAGGTACCGGAATTGGGGAGGTAGTGGGAACGGACCCCGATCGCGTAAGCGAGGAAGGGGTGCGTGAGCACGATGGAGGGGGATGATGGAGGTATAGGAGAAGGGACAGCGCAGCGTCCCTCTCCCCGTGTTGATAAGCATACACCAAACCACCCCACCACTTTTCTTTCTATAGGTGGGGTGGTGGTTTTAACCGCCTAGAACCCCTTATCAACCAACCTAAAGAACTTCTTTTGTTTATGTTCATCGGGCTTCTTGAACTCCTCTACCACTCCGTCCTTTATAAGCTTATCCAATACTCGTTTCGCTGAGGATTGGGAAAGATCTATGTCTGCGTAACACACTCCCTCTCCTTTCTGTTTGGCAAGAAGATCCATCAAGGCATCCCGGTGACCATTTTTATCACCTTTCGACGACTCCCCCACCACCTTCATATCCAGCTCATAACCACTGAAATCGAAGCTGATGATCGGACTCGTCTTAGGCGCCGGCCAGTCTCGTAACACCATGTCGACCACGACCCGTTGTTCCTCCTTGTCAGGCCTAAGGAAGAACATGGAGTCGAAGAACCCAGCCTTAGCACTGGCTCCCCTAGCTGCATCGACAACCTGTTTATCTTTGCCGCCACCTTTGGCTGTGTGATCGACAAGCATAATGGCAGCCCCAGTCTCCTCGGCTAACCCTTGAAGGTCTCCAAGCTCCTTTGAGGTGCTATCATTGGAATTCTCCTCAGTGAGCCATCCGGTTCGATAAAGGGAGTCAATAACGACAAACTTGTAATTGTTGTTAATGATCAAATCCTTAATCTCACCAATCCGGGGCAATCTTTTGGTTCCTCTCAAACACTGAAAATCGAGGTTGTTAGGGATGGATGGAGCAACGATCGACAGGCGCTTACTGAATGAATTCAACTTCAACTCGTAGTCGAGATAACACACAGGGACATTGATGACATCCTTACCGATGAAGGAGTCCCCGTTAGCGACAGCATAGGCCATCGCCAATGAGAACCACGTCTTATAGGTCTTTGCACCACCGATAATACTAACAACCTCCCCTTCTCGAAGCATCCCATCAATAATGGTGGGAGCATCAAGGGCTCTGATTGACTCGGCATCAGCTAACCAGACATCGCTCCCGTTAAGGATCCTCCAAGCGAATGGCACCACCTTAGTATTGTTAGGTTCAACTAGCGTGCTCATCGGTGTTGTCATTGTTGAAGAAATTAAAACGCTGGTTTTGTTTTCCTTGGATCCACAGAAGTGAGCCAAGAACATCAAACCCTGTGGCCTTTTGAACGAAGTCAAAGACATCGCCGTGCTCGTCTGTGCCGTAGTCCTTCCACTTCCTTCCCGCATCAAACACTGAGAAGCTTGGATTAAGGTCGTCTCTGAATGGACTGCGACAGGACTCCGAGGGCTCACCGGGTAACCCAAGGTCCTCCCAGGCATCATGAATCCGATAAACTTCTTTAAGATCAGCGAAGTCATTTTGGATGGGAGCCTTAGGCTTTGTTGTTATTGGCCTTTCAACCTTGGCAACTATCCTTAGCTTTGGCTTCTCCTGAGGAAGCGTCGGCAGATTTCCCCAACCATCGGGCCACTTGATCTCTTCAAAAGGAATCTCAAGAGGCGGAGCAGCGACAACTGTTTCATAGCTCATCCCATTTGGATGTTTGCCTGCAATAATTGTGTAACTCCTATCAGATCTCCACTCACCAACTGGCTCACCTAAAGCATCCTTAAGATGAGTCATCGGTGGGATCTTTTCATCATATATGGTCACCCATAGGTTCGCTCCTCGTCGTCCTTTGGTTCTCAGAGTATCCTCCAAAAAGGGGTTAACACGAAGGAACACGCGCATCGCTTCCTCACAGTCGAAATCAATCGAACAGAGTCCCCCTGAGGGAGCCCCAAGCGACACTGCGATCGCCGAGGCCCCTTCGAGGAGGTTTTGGTAGGATGAAGTCTGGGTGTCTTCGAATGTCTTCTCTGGCCACCCTTTGACCATGGTTGCTTTGGAGCCTTCTCTGATTGGCAGCAAGACAGCTTTGCGACCAAGAGCCTGAAGAATAGCTTGTAGGTCCTTCTTCATTCTTGGCCCTCCTTGTTAGATGTTGTTATTGAAGCAGAGATCAACTCATCGAGTGACTCCCGGCTTATCAGGCGAACTCCTCGGGATTTCCCAGGAGATAACAAAGAAGCAGCGATGACCTGACCTTCACGGATCAGCTCAAAGACCTTACTTCTTGAGAGCCCATAGAGGGCTTGGACTTGCTCAACTCGGAGCCACTGTGGGCTACTGGTTGACGTATTGCTTGTAGCTCCATCATGGAAGCCAATGTGATTAATTGCATTCACAAGCCTGAACTTATGTTGCTCTAAGCGATCTTTAATGACTTTCTGAAAACCTCTCGTTGTTAGTCGTTACCCATTACCTATTGGGCATATTTAACAATTTTCCCCTACCTAT
>UPTG01002263.1_pt1 | contig 13420 bp, 12 predicted proteins | sample 2160121 | NCBI WGS metagenome assembly UPTG01 (sample SAMN06266255, study PRJEB28933) | marine metagenome | isolation source: Columbia River Estuary | place: USA:Columbia River Estuary, USA | collected 2014-07-27 | reverse complement strand
TGTTTTCTTTTTCAAAATAACCAACTACAGAATCGTTTATTGTTTTGGTATAGGGTGTAAAAATAGATATTTTATTAATGCCTAATTTATTTAATGCTTTAATAGCTGCAGTTATTGGCGTTGTTACCTTTGCTTCTGGTTTAGCTAAATTTACTTTTTCTTTTATCACATCATACCCAGCTGCAACTGTTCCAGATGTGCAACCATACGCTACACAATCTATTTTTTGATCTGGCAAAATATCTTTTGTAACATCGGTAATGTCATCTGACATTTTAGCTAACGTTTCATTGGTTAATGGATTGTAGCAATGAATTCTATTTACATAGAGATCAATGTCTCTTCCATAGATCACATTATTAAAATCCTTTTCAATTCTAAAATCGCTACCTAGCGTTATAAGACCGATTCTTGGGTTGGATTTTGAAATGTATTTTGGCTCAACCTTGTTTAATTTCATAAATTACCTGTAATATTTTGATTAAATATATATTGAATAAGGAGTCTAGTTAAAATAGAGTTTAACAAAAGCGTACATAACTCGTCGTTACTTAAGGTTTAAACGGTACTAAAGAATACGAAAGTGGGATCAGTCGTCTTTAAATTTAATTATTTAAGGAGGTTTGAATGAAATTTGGATATTTTTGTAACACTACTAATTGGAATCATAAACCATACAATCAACTATTAAATGAAACCCAAGAAATCACTACTTACTGTGATGAAAATAATTGGGACTCTATTTGGTATACAGAACATCACTTCAATCATGAAGGAATGGAGTCTTGTACCAACCCATTAATGATGGGTGTTGATGCTGCCGCCCGGACAAAACAAATTAGAATAGGTCAAGCTTGCAATGTAATTACATTTCATAATCCAATCCGTCTAGCTGAAGACATAGCTTTGCTAGATCAATTGTCTGGAGGGAGAGTTGATGTTGGTATTGGAAGAGGAATTTATGGAAGAGAAGCTATCAATATGAACAAAGAGGCTGACTTAAAAGATCAAGCAAAAAATTTTAGATTATTTGATGAGTCTTTAACAATCATGAAAAAAGCTTGGACTGAAAAATTTTTTAGTCATAAGGGTGAATTTTATAATTACCCTACTCCTGGTTTTAATTGGCAACATGATATGAGTCCACCAAGTGAGGAATTCTTAGATACAAAAACTAATGAAATAAAAAAAATTAGTATTGTGCCAAAACCAAAACAACAACCTCATCCACCTATATGGCAAGTTGTTGATGGGGCAAGATCAATTGAGTGGGCTGCTCAAAATGGATTGAATACTATAATGTGGATTCCAACTGTTAAAGCTCTAAAAAATAGATTTGAAATTTATAGAGATGCAAAATCTAAAGCTGAAAATAGAGATGTGCCTCTTGGAGAAGGTATATCTTTAGTAAGAGACATGTTTGTAGCAGAAACAATGGAAGAGGCTGAAAAATTAGCTGGTGAATACATTATTAATTACATGAAATGGGTTTGTCATTGGAGAGGTTTAGGTAATCATATGGATCCAGGAGAAGAACTTCCAGAAACAAAACATAAATTAGATTTACTTAATTATGATTTCTTGCACAAAAGAAATTTATTATTTGGAACTCCAGAGTATGTTGTAAATAAAATAAATGAATTAAAATCTGAACTAAACTTACAAAATCTTCAAGTTTGGTCTAATTTTCCTGGAATAGATCATGAAGCTTGCATGAGAAGTATAAAACTGTTTAATGACGAAGTTATACCAAAGATTAATTTAAATAGTTCAAATATAGAAAAAGCAAGCTAATGAAACTAGAACTTAGAAAGTTTACAAAATTTGTAGATAAAACTTTTATTGAAGGTGGTAAAGAAGCTAAAGAACCAGTTTTGATGGTTTCAGTTGCAGCTGTATTTAAAAACCCATGGAGTGGAAAAGGTTTTGTCGATGATCTTAAGCCAATTATTTTAGACTTAGCACCAAAGTTAGGTGATATATTAGTACCAGAGCTTATAAAAGAAATTGGATCTCCAGAAAAAATTTTAGCTTATGGAAAAGCTGGTACAGTTGGGCTTAATGGTGAAATTGAGCATGCATCAGCATTTATTCATACTTTAAGATTTGGAAATAAATTTAGAGACGCAGTTGGTGGAACATCTTATTTAAGTTTTACCAATACTAGAAGTCCTGCTGGATCAAAAATGTCCATTCCAATGATGCATAAAACAGATTCTGGTCTAAGGCCCTATTATCTTACACACGAATTTACTATACATGATGCTCCTTTTGATGATGAAATTGTTATTGCTATCGGTGGAGCCTCGAGTGGCAGAGCTCATGCAAGAACAGGTGATCGCTACCAAGATATGAAGGAAATGGGATTGGACCCAAAATAAATAAATGTCTCAAAATTTTGATCCAAATCAAAATTATTACTCATTCATTGATAATAACACTACTCCATTAGTATTCATTCATGGTGTTGGGCTAGATCATGAAATGTGGGAGCCTCAAATTAAATCTTTAAACGATCATTCAATAATTGCTTATGACTTGTTAGGTCATGGAAGAACTCCTTATGATAAAGAGGAAATTACTTTGAATGATTTTTCAAACCAATTAGATGATTTATTACAATTTTTGAAAATAGATAAAATTAATCTAATTGGGTTCTCTCTAGGTTCATTAATTGCATTAAACTTTGCTTCAAAATTTCAAGATAGATTAAAGACCTTAACATTACTTGGAACTACATATGGAAGAACTATAGAGCAAAGAAATTTAGTCATAGAAAGATTTGAGCAAGCAAAGTTAAATAAACCTATTTCAAAACAAGCACTAAAAAGATGGTTCACAGATCAATATCTAAATGACCATCCAGAAATTTATGATCAATTTATAAAGATCTTAACAAAAAAAGATGAAGATCATTTAAATTTTTTAAAGGCCTATAAACTATTTACTTATCATCAAGATGATATCGGTATGATTAAAAATATAAAAACTAAAACTCTGGTGATGACAGGATCAGATGATTTAGGTTCAACAGTTGAAATGTCAAAATCCTTATCTAATGATTTAATAAATTCAAGTTTTACTGAGATAAATAATGGAAAACATCTTTGTAGTATAGAATGCGCGGATGATGTAAATATAAGACTTAAAAATTTTATTAGTAATTAAATGACAAAAATTCAAAACTTTAAAATGTACATAGATGGTCAATGGGTTGAATCTGAGTCTGGTAAAACTATTGAAACTTTAAACCCAGAGAATAATGAAGTTTGGGCAACTGTACCTGAAGCAAATGCAAAAGATGTAGATAAAGCGGTTAAAGCTGCACAAAAAGCTTTTGATAACTCTTGGTCTAATTTACATCCAAGAGATAGAGCAAAATATTTAAGATCTCTAGCAAAATTACTGAGAGAGAATGCTGAACATCTTGGTACTATAGAAACTATTGATACAGGAAAAATTTTTAGAGAAACTAAAACACAAGCTAATTATATTGCTGAATACTATGATTACTTTGCAGGTCTTGCTGATAAAGTTGAAGGAACTGTAGTACCAATTGATAAACCAGACATGCAAGTTACTACAACAAGAATACCTATTGGTGTAATAGCAGCAATAATTCCTTGGAACTCTCAGATGCTTTTGACTGCTGTAAAATTAGCACCCGCTCTAGCAATGGGTAATACAGTTGTTATAAAAGCTTCAGAACTTGCTCCTGTTACCTTGTTAGAGTTTGCAAAATTGGTTGAAAAATCAGGTATGCCTAAGGGTGTAGTAAATGTAATTACAGGGTTAGGTGATCCCTGTGGAAAAGCTTTAACTACTCATGATTTGGTAGAAAAAATTGCCTTTACGGGAGGACCTGAAACCGCAAGACATATAGTCAGAAATTCAGCAGAAAATTTATCACAAGTAAGTTTGGAATTAGGTGGGAAAAGTCCCGTAGTTCTTTTTAATGATGCAGATCAAGAAAATGCATTGAATGGAATAACAGCTGGTATTTTTGCTGCAAGTGGACAAAGCTGTATTGCAGGCTCAAGGTTATATATTCAATCAAAAATTTATGATGAATTTTTAGATAAATTAATATCAAAAGCAGAGAATATAAAATTAGGTGCTCCAATGGATCCTGATACTCAAATGGGTCCTTTAAATAGCTTCAAACAATTAGAGAATATTGAAAAAATTATTAAAGCTACAATAGAACAAGGTGGAAAGCTCAGGTGTGGAGGTAAAAGATCTAATATTTCAAATAAAGGATATTACTTTCCAGCAACAATAATTGAATGCAAAAACCACAACTTGCCTAGTGCTGAAAATGAATTATTTGGACCAGTTTTATCTGTGATGAAGTTTGAAACTGAAGAGGAAGCAATTAATCAAATGAATGATAACCAGTATGGCTTATCATCTGGAATATACACCTCTAACTTAGGCAAAGCTATGAGAGTTTCCAAGGCAGTAAGAGCAGGAATTGTTTTTGTAAATACTTATAGGTTAATTTCTCCTTCAGCTCCCTTTGGTGGTATTAAAGATAGTGGCTATGGTAAAGAGGCTGGAATTGAATCTATAAAAGAATATACAAGAATAAAAACTACTTGGTTTAATTCATCGGATAAACCAATGGGTGATCCATTCACAATGGGTTAATTTTTTGACTGCACGACATTATTTTTTAGTTTTATTTATTATGTTTATTTTTGGAAGCTCATATCCAGTAAACAAGCTTGCTTTAAATACATCCTTACCACCCATGTTAGCAGGATCCTTAAGAATGTTCATACTTTTTATTTTTCTCATCCCATTTTGTAAATTTAAAATCCCAGATAAAAAATATTTTTTTCCTTTAATAGGTTTTTCATTAACTATGGGCTTTGGAGTTATATTTTTTTTAAATCTATCATTGGGTGAGGCAACTTTAGTTGCACCAATAATTATTGGAGCCCAACTGGCAATACCTTTTGCTATTCTTGTTAGTTCAATTTTTCTTAATGAAAATGTTAGTTTAAAGCAATGGGTATTAATATTCATTTCTTTTTTTGGAATTTTTCTTATTGGATATGATCCAAATTTAAAAGGAGAAATTTATGCACTTTTTTTATGTGGTATTTCTGCTTTTTTTTATGGAATTGCAAATGTGTTATCAAGATACATTAAAGAAGTTGATGTAAAATTTTCAAATATGATAATGGGACTTACAGGTTTTATAACTATTTTGATATTTTCAATTTTTACTGAAGGAAACACAATTAATCATTTGATGGAGATAAATATAAATACATGGCTTCTTTTGCTTCATAATGGAGTGACCGTCTCAGTTATTGCTCATACTTCTTTGTTTTATCTTTATAAATTTTATTCAGTTAATAAAGTTATGCCTTTCTATTCTCTATTTCCAATATTTGGTTTACTTCTAACTTTCTTTATCTTTGGGGAAATTCCAACACTACTAAGCACTATTGGTGGGGCTATAGTGATCATTTCAGTCTACCAACTGCAAAAAATAAGGTAAATCACCTATTGATAATTAGCCCAAATAGGCTTTAATTTGGTTTTTATAAATTGTTAACAATCAAAGAGGAAAATAATGAAAAAACTATTTATTGCTGCATTTATGTTTGTGTCGACTTTCACATCAAACGTATTCGCAGACGGACACGCGATTAAAATGGGAATTATCTTAGGATTTACTGGTCCTATTGAATCTCTAACACCAGCTATGGCTGCTTCTGCAGAGCTTGCATTTAAAGAAGCTTCTGATTCAGGTTCGCTATTAGGTGGAAAAAAAATTGAAGTAGTAAGAGCAGATTCAACTTGTGTTGACTCAGCAGCAGCAACAGCAGCAGCTGAAGGTGTCATTGCACAAGGTGTAGCAGCTATTATGGGTGCTGACTGTTCAGGTGTAACAGGTGCAATCGCATCTAATGTTGCTGTACCAAATGGTGTAGTAATGATTTCGCCATCAGCGACTTCACCAGGACTTACAGCTTTAGATGATAATGGGTTCTTCTTTAGAACAGCTCCTTCTGATGCTAGAGGTGGACAAATTTTAGCTGACATTACTAAAGATAGAAAAGTTAAAAGTGTTGCTATTACTTACACAAATAATGACTATGGAAAAGGTTTAGCTGATGTTTATGCGGCAGCTGTAAAAGCTCATGGCATTAAAGTAACTATTGTATCAGCTCATGAAGATGGAAAAGCTGATTACTCATCTGAAGTAGCTACATTAGCTTCAGCAGGTGGTGATGCTGTAGCAGTAATTGGTTACCTAGACCAAGGTGGAAAAGGAATTATACAAGGTTCTTTGGACTCTGGTGCATTTGATAAATTTATTTTATCTGATGGTATGATTGGTGACTCGTTGACTGATGCTTTTGGAAAAGATTTAAATAAATCTTTTGGTTCAATGCCTGGTTCAATGAACAAAAAAACAGCAGGTACTTTTGCATCTGTTGCTAAAGCAGCTGGTATTGATTCATCAGGACCTTACACAGGTGAATCTTATGATGCTGGAGCTTTAATTGTTCTTGCGATGCAAGCAGGTGGATCAGCTGATAGAGCTTCTATTGCTAAGAATGTAATGGATGTTGCTAACGGTCCTGGTACTAAGATTTATCCAGGTGAACTTAAAAAAGGTTTAGATTTATTAGCTAAAGGTAAAAAAGTTGACTACGAAGGTGCAACTGGAGTTTCTTTTACTAGCGTTGGTGAAGCTGAAGGTTCTTTCTTAGAGAAAGAAATCAAAGGTGGAAAATTTACAAATTCAAAACAAAGATAAATAACATCTTAGCTTTAAAACCCCCAGCAGTGAAAATTGCTGGGGGTTTTTTTTATTTAAAAATTATTGATGACTGTAATAATTCCAATAACTGAGATAATTATAAGAAAATAAAATACAGATTTTCTGTAGGTCTCTTCTTTACTTTTAACAAATAGTTTATTTCCAATAAATACACCTAAAGGTAAAATTGGGATCAGTATAAGTGCTCTATAAATTACGGTTAAATCAACAATGCCCCCTAAATAACTTAACCCAAATGCATATGCGTCAGTTAAAAAAAATATTGCAGCTAGAGATCCTCTTATAATCATCGGCCTTACTCTTGTGATAAGAAGAAAAAGAGAAACTGGCATTCCACCCAAAGTACCAAAACCATTTACAATTCCAGACACCCCTCCAGTTAAAATCTTAACAGGTAAGTTGTTGATTTTTTTATTTGAGTATCCTCTCATTTGCAAAATTACAAAAAATATTACAATCCCACAAATTAAAAGGTGTGTGATACTTGGTGATAAAAATTTTAGCAAATAAAGCCCTATAGGAGTACCTATTGATATCCCTATCAATATTTGAAATACAAATTTCCAATCTATCTTGCTCCAAATGTAAGGAATCATAAAAACACTAACTAAAACCTCAAGAATTAAGATTATTGGAACAATCTCGATGGTTGGCAGGATAAATGATATTAGGGATATACATGTTGCAGAAAATCCAAAACCATTAAAGCCTCTTATTATTGAAGCAATAAATACTGTAAAAATTATAAAAGATATTTCAATTACACTAAGCTGAAAGTAGGACAAGAAGCCCATTTTAATTTTTTTTCCTAAAATCTGCTCTTATTGTTGATAAAACGATTAGAATTAAAAAAGGTATACAAATTAGATTCATTATTTTCCAGCTTGTTAGACTTAGTAAAACTCCAGCTGATAAACTTGCAGTTGCCTGAATTGAAAAAACAATAAAATCATTAAAACCTTGAGCTTTAAATTTTTCATTCTCCTTATAAGATAAAACTAATAGACTTGTTCCCGATATAAATAAAAAATTCCATCCAAATCCTAAAAATACTAAAGCAATTAAATAATTAACAAAATTTTGTTCAAAGAAACTGGCTAAAATTGTTATTAAAAATAAAACAACACCTGCATGCATTATTTTACTATGACCATATTTTTTAATTAAATTACCTGTCACTAATGATGGTAAAAACATTGCTGCAATATGTAATTGAATTACAAATCCCGTATTAGTTAAGCTTATTTTTTCCATAACATGCATGCTAATTGGTGTTGCTGTCATTAAAAATGCCATTATAGCATAAGCAAATGCTGACGAAATTAGTGCTTGTAAGAATCTTGGTTGAGAAATTAATTCTGAGTAGCTACGGCTAGGTTTTGTTATAAATTTATTTGGTTTACCTTCATTTTTATAAAATGATAAAAATATTGTTGAGCTTAAAGTTAATACAGCAAGTGCTATATATGATCCTGCATAAAGGTGTTCTGCAATGGTTTCTTTTGCAAGGTTAGCAACGTTAGGTCCAATAAAAGCTGAAGCTATTCCAGCTAATAAAATTATTGATATAGCCTTTGGTGCCATGTCTTTTTTTACAGTTTCAACAGCTGCAAAACGGTACTGATGACCAAATGCAAGTCCAGCTCCAAGTAAAAAACATGCCAAATTAAACAAAATAAAACTTTGATTAATTATTGAGTAAGCAGCTAAAAGTGATGAAAGTGAACTTCCAATAGATGCATATATGAAACCTGCCTTACGACCAATTATACTCATAATTTTAGCAGCAAAAATTGTCGAAATTGCAACACCTACAATTGATAAAGACATTGGTAATGTTGCTAAAGATTTTACTGGACTAAATTGAGAACCAATTATTCCACTTAAAAAAACTGTTACGGGTGCAGCTGTAAAAGCAAAAATCTGACTTAAAATCAGCAACCATAAATTCTTGTTCATTAAAAAAAATATTTGTCACCAATGTACATAGCCCATGCTACTGCAGCTCCAAGTATAATATATTTCATAATAATCTTATTTTATTTCGATTTTTTCAGGAAGTATACCTTTAGGACGATATCTCATGATCAATAAGAGACCCATACCCATCATTAAGTACCTAAAGTATGGAACACTTTCAATTAAATGAAGTTTTAATGAATGTGTATCTGCTAAACCTGCTGTAAATAAATTAATTAAGAATAATGCTATTGGTGCTGCCTCAATCCATAGAAACCAAACAGCAAAACCACCTAATATAGCACCAAAATTATTTCCACTTCCTCCAACTATAACCATAACCCAGATTAAAAAAGTGTATCTCATTGGTCTATAACTACCTGGTGTAAATAAACCATCTTGAGTAACTAACATTGCACCAGCAATTCCAACAATTGCTGAACCTAAAATAAAAATTAACAAATGCTGTTTAACAACATTTTTACCCATAGCATTTGCTGCTTCTTCATTATCTCTTATAGCTCTCATCATTCTTCCCCATGGAGAATAAAGAGCTTTTTGGGTAATTATTAAAAGTGCTATAACCACCATTAAGAATAATCCTGAATAACAAAGTTTTACAAAAACTGATGATCCCTCAATAACCAATTGATTAAGAGCTGCTTGTTTGTCAGATATACTTGCAATTAAATCTAATTTACCAGAATTAAACTTTGCAACTAGATTTATAAACCATTCTTTTGTTTGAAGTTCAACCTCATAAGGCACTGGTCGATCCAGTCCAATTACATTTTTAACTCCTCTTGTTAACCAGTCTTCATGTTTAATGATAGCTATAACTATTTCTGAAATAAGTAATGTTGCAATAGCTAAATAATCTGCACGTAACCCAAGGGCTACTTTTCCTACTACAAAAGCTAGACCTCCTGCAAAAAAAGCACCAACAATCCAAGAAAACATAATTGGCAATCCTAATCCACCAAGAAATCCTGTTGTTGCTGGGTTAACACTTTCAATAGCTTCAATGCTCGGTTCTGATGTTATTCTTATAATAACAATTCCAGCAATGATAATTGCTGCAATACCATAAGTTCTAAACTTTGATTTTTCAAAATTTTTCAATACAAATCGAATTGCAAATATCATTGCTACTATTAACCACAAACACATTAAAATATTAAAACCGCCTGCAACCCATGCTTCTTGTACAGGTTCAGCTGATATTAAAACTGCAGCTAACCCACCTAATGCTGCATAACCCATAAGACCAAAATTAATTAAACCCGCATATCCCCATTGAATATTTGCTCCCATGGTCATCACTGCAGAAATCAAACACATATTAAAAATTGATAGAGCAACATTCCATGATTGAAATATTCCAACTAAGATAATTAAACCCATCATAATTATGTAAGCTGTAATTACGTTTAAGTACTTTCTCACAATACCTTCCCTTTAAATATACCGTTTGGTCTATATAGTAAAACAATCACCAATATAGAAAAAGATACGGCAAATTTATAATCTGTTGATAATAGCTGAACTAAACTTTCTGGCTCCATACTTGCTGGTAAAATATACATAAAGAATTTTTTGTAAGCATAGGTGAGGAATATCTCCGAAAAAGCTATGACGTAGCCACCTAAAAATGCTCCAAAAGGATTTCCAATACCCCCAACAATTGCAGCAGCAAAAATTGGTAGCATGTTATTAAAGTAGGTAAATGGTTTAAAGCTTTTGTCTAAACCATATAAAGCTCCTCCAATTGTTGCCAAAATACCTGCAATAATCCATGTAATCATAACTACTCTTTTGGGGTCAATTCCTGATAATAAAGCCAAGTCTTCATTATCTGAATAAGCGCGCATGCTTTTTCCTGTTTTAGTCTTATTTAAGAACCAAAACAGAACTGAAACCAATACGAGTGTTACAAATATAGTTATGACCTGACTAGATTTAATAGCCAGACCCTCATTAAGTCCTGTCATCTCTTTAAACTCACCAGCTTTAATAATAAATTTTTCTCCATCAAAAAATCTTCTATCAGATGGTCCAATTATTATTCTAACCACAGCTTGTGTTACAAACATTACACCAATACTGACCATTGCAAGTTGGACTGGTGGACTTTTTTGAACTCTATAATATTTAAATACAAATTTATCTATAAAGAGCATATAGCCAATCATAAAAATTATTGCAAAAGGCATAGCAAGAAGAGCTGTTGGTAAAACACCCAAGGAAATACCAATTGATTGAAAGTACCAGGTAATTAAAATAGTAACCATTGTACCAAAGGCCATCATGTCTCCAGTTGCAAAGTTTGCAAACCGTAGAATTCCATAAATTAAAGTTACAAATATTGCACCTAATGCTAATTGAGAACCATAAGTAAGAGCTGGTACAAAAATGTAGTTTAATAATAATATAATTGCGTTTAAAAAATCCATACTATCCACCTAAAAAAGAGCTTCTTACTCTTGGGTCATTTAATAATTCTTTTCCTGTTCCTGAGTATTTATTTTCACCTGTAACCAAAACATATCCACGATCAGAAATATTAAGTGCTTGCTTAGCATTTTGCTCAACCATTAAAATTGCAACATTAGTTCTTTTCACTTTAATTATATGATCAAATAATTCATCCATTACAATTGGAGAAACTCCTGCTGTAGGTTCATCTAACATTAGAACAGACGGCTTTATCATTAATGCTCTCCCAAGTGCTACCTGTTGTCTTTGACCCCCTGATAGTTCACCAACTAATTGATTTCTTTTTTCTCTTAATATTGGAAAGAGTTCATATATCTCTTCTATAATGTTTTTATAATCATCATCTCTTAAATAAGCACCCATTTCTAAATTTTCTTCAACACTCATTCCAGAAAATACATTTTTAGTTTGTGGTACAAACGAAATACCTTCTTTCACTCTATCTTGTGGTGAAAGTTTTGAAATATCTTTACCATCAATTGTAACAGACCCTGATTTTAAATTTAAAAGACCAAGCAATGCTTTCATAGCTGTTGATTTACCTGCACCATTGGGTCCAAGGATTGAAACTATCTCTCCTTTATTAACATCAACCGAACAAGAATTAATGATATCAGGTCCATTACCATAACCACCTGTCATTTTTAAACCTTCAAAAAAAGCCATTAATTTTCATCCTTTATTTTTGATCCTCTACCTAAATAACTTTCAATAACTTTTTCATCTTTCTTAGCGTCTTCAGCAGTTCCTTCAAATAAAACTGACCCTTCAGCCATAACAATAACTGGATCACACAATCTGCTTATAAATTCCATATCATGCTCGATCATGCAAAATGTATACCCTTCTTCTTTATTTAACTTAAGAATTGCAGTCCCTAGATCTTTAAGTAGCGTTCTGTTAACACCAGCCCCTACTTCATCAAGTAATACTAATTTTGCATCAACCATCATAGTTCGTCCAAGTTCTAGCAATTTCTTTTGGCCACCAGATAAATTTCCAGCTAATTCATTTGATAAATGAGTTAGATTTAAAAAATCAACTACATCCTGAGCCTTTTGTTTTACAGCAAGTTCTTCAGTTCTAACTAGACTTGGTTTCAGTAAAGCTGTCATTAATTTTTCACCAGACTGATTTGCTGGTACCATCATCAAATTTTCAAGAACAGAAAGATTAGTAAACTCATGTGCTATTTGAAAAGTTCTTAATATTCCTTTTGAAAATAGTTCATATGAAGGAACATCTGTTACATCTTCATCATAAAATAAAACTTTTCCACTTGATGCTTTCAAGTTTCCTGCAATTAAATTGAATAAAGTAGTTTTGCCCGATCCATTAGGTCCTATGATACCTGTGATTGATCCTTCTCTAAACTCTAAGCCGAGAGTTTGCATAATATCAGTTAATTTCTCGTAGGAATCATAACTCAACATACTCTGGATCTACGTCTTTGTATTTTGTACCAAATACCTTTATTAAGAAGTTTGGACTACTCAATTCTTCTTGCGTACGGGCGTATGGACTAACAGGGGTTACTCTCCTCCTATTTGTAGAGCTGCGTCTAATAGGAGGAATTTTGTTATTGGTGTTGCGTCTTGTTATTGGTGTTGAGTCTTATATAGCCATGTTGTTGCGTTTGTGTCTAATCTTTGGGGGGCGTGGTTCAGAGCGGACTGACTGGCATCGGAAGAGAGGGGGGTACAGGGGTACACGCTAATAAAAATCATTGGTACTAATAGTATTTAGCCCTTAACCCTATATAAGATATAATATCCAATACAAATAACTAACAAGCTATTCTCCTTCCTTAGCTCTATTCCTGATCATCCAGCATCTTTTACATGGAAGTATGTTCACGAACTACTTGTAGAGAGACCAATGGATATCCACTATGTAGACAATGACAATTTTTCTAAAGAATCATTGACTGTATTACAGCTTGCAGTTATTAAGAAGGCTCCTATAGATATTCTTGGTGCAATGATCCAACTAAAACCCATTCCACAGAACAAGAAGACTGGATGGACGGCGTTACATACGGCAGCTAGATATAATGTACCACTTTCCATAGTGCAATTTCTTTATGCATGCCTTTGTCGACGAACCGAGCAAACGGTCCCCACATCGCTCCCGCTAAGGGCGCGATGATCACTAGATTTT
>UPTG01002260.1_pt1 | contig 13433 bp, 10 predicted proteins | sample 2160121 | NCBI WGS metagenome assembly UPTG01 (sample SAMN06266255, study PRJEB28933) | marine metagenome | isolation source: Columbia River Estuary | place: USA:Columbia River Estuary, USA | collected 2014-07-27 | reverse complement strand
AGTTTCTAAGCAACTGCTTCCAGTTTATGATAAGCCTATGATTTACTATCCTTTATCAACATTAATGTATGCTGGGATTAGAGAAATATTAATCATATCTACACCACAAGATTTACCATTATTTGAGAAACTTTTAGGAGATGGTAAAAAAGTTGGTTGTGAATTCACCTATGCTGTACAGGATCAACCTAACGGTTTAGCAGAAGCATTTATAATTGGAAAAGACTTTATAGGCGATGACAAAGTTGCTTTAATCCTTGGAGATAACATATTTTACGGATCTGGTTTAAAGGAATTATTACAATCCAATAACGATCCAGATGGAGGTATTATTTATGCGTATCATGTTCAGGATGCTGAACGATACGGTGTGGTTGAGTTTGATGATCAAGGAAAAGCTTTAACCATAGAAGAAAAACCTACAAACCCAAAATCAAATTATGCAGTGCCAGGTATATATTTTTACGATAACAGCGTAGTAGCTATTGCAGCAAATATGAAACCAAGTGATCGTGGAGAATTAGAAATTACCGATATAAATAATGAGTATCTTAATTTAGGAAAGTTGAATGTTAGTATTCTTGATAAGGGTACTGCCTGGCTTGATACAGGTACATTTGCATCTTTAATGCAAGCATCTCAATTTGTAGAGGTAATTGAAGAAAGACAAGGTCTTAAAATTGGAAGCATTGAGCAAGCAGCCTACGAAATGGGGTTTATCACTAAGGAACAATTAAATAAATTAATAAAACCATTGTTAAAAAGTGGTTATGGTAAACATTTATTATAAAAAATGATCAAGTGAAGATTGAACAAACCCCCTTAAAAGATTCTTTTATATTAACTCCAACCATTTTTAACGATGAGCGTGGTTCCTTTCATGAAACTTTCAATGATATCTTGTTTAAAAAGGTTTCAGGGCAAAAAGTAAACTTTGTGCAAGACAATCAATCCACTTCTAGTTTTGGTGTTTTAAGAGGATTGCACTATCAGTTGGGAAAAATGGCTCAAGCAAAGTTAGTAAGAGCTATAGAAGGAAGAATTTTAGATATCGTTGTTGATATGAGAAAAGAATCTGAAACCTTTGGCAAGCATTTCTCCGTAATTTTAGATGATATTTCTAAAAAACAATTATTCATCCCTCGCGGTTTTGCTCACGGATTTATTACATTGTCTCCAACTTCTAAATTTGCTTATAAATGTGATAATTTTTACGATAAATATTCAGAGCAAGGAATCATATACAACGACGCAACTCTTCAACTAGATTGGCATCTCCCAAATGACAAACTTATCATATCAGAAAAAGATTTAAAACTTCCTTCATTTTTAGAAGCAATAGCAAAATGAAAATACTTGTTACAGGCGCAAACGGACAACTAGGAAAGTGTATAAGAGATATATCGAATCATTATCCAGAATATAATTTTCTATTTCTTGGCCGAAAAGAATTAGACATTGTAAATAAAGAAGCAATCCGAGTATTATTTGATAAAGAAGAATTTGATTATTGCGTTAACACTGCAGCATATACTAATGTTGAAAAAGCAGAAAGTGAAAAGGAAAAGGCTTTTTTAGTTAATGAAGATGGTGTAAAAAACTTAGCAAAACAGTGTAAGAAAAACAATACTACATTGATCCAAGTATCAACAGATTATGTTTTTGATGGAAAAAAAAGAGCTCCCTACACTGAAAAAGACCCAACGAATCCAGTTAATGTTTATGGAGCATCTAAATTGGAAGGAGAAAAGGTGTTACAAGAAATTTGGAGGAAACATTATATTATTAGAACCTCATGGCTTTACTCCCAATACGGCCAAAATTTTTATAATATGATTTTAAGATTTGTAAAAGAAGGAAAATCATTAACTGTTACAACAGAACAAACAGGAACTCCAACTAATGCTAACGATTTAGCAGAGGCTATTCTTAATATTATAACATCTGATTCTAAGAAGTACGGTATTTACAATTACAGCAATCAGGGAGAAGCAACTTGGTATGACTTTGCTAAGGAGATATTAACGCAAACGGGCCAATTAACGCAAACAAATCTTGTAAAAACGGACTATTACCGTACATTTGCACAAAGACCAGCGTTTAGTGTATTAGATGCTAGAAAATATTTTTCAAAATTTAATTATCAAAGTATTGAATGGCAAAAAAGCTTAAAAAATGTTATTAATTTAAAAATAAATAATTAGAATTTTGAGCATAAAATAGTAATTACAAATTATACTTTATGGAAAACAAAAACGACGAAATTAGTATATTATACCTATTTCATTCTCTTAAAAAAGGCTTTTTAAAATTAGCTATAAATGGTTTTAATGTTTTAAACTTTATTGCTAAAAACTGGAAAACATTTGTTTTGTTAGTTGTTTTAGGCGTTGTACTGGGCTATTTTTTAAACTTGGACTACAAAGAAAATAAAAGCGCAAAGGTTTTGCTTAGAATAAATCATGATGCAGTAAATTTTGTTTACAATGAAATTAATTTTTTAAATGAAAAAATTGCAGAAAATGATAAAGCTTTTTTTAAGACTGTTGGCTTTGAGAGCTCAGAAGTGCCCATTAAAGATCTGGAGATTAAACCCATTATTGACTTAACAGAAATTTCAAGAAGGTACGAGGTGAATGATAGAAATTTGGAAGGACTTTTAAGAAATTTAGATTTTAATACAACTGACTTAGACATATCAGAAACGTTTATTTCTAAATACAAAAACCATATATTAAACTTGAATTTATCAACCTATGCCGACGATAAAACAATCACTAATTTGATTAGCTACTTCAATGATAATTCATTGTTGCAAAAGTTAAAAGATACTACGTTAAAGGGTGTAAAAAAACACATTGAATTAAATACCAAGTCAATTATACAAATTGAAAGGATTATAGAGAATTATAGTCAAAATAGATCCCTTCCATCAGAGTCAGATCAAATCTATGTTGTTGACAAAAACTTTAGTGTTCATGGTCTTTTAATAAAAAAGACAGAATTACAAAAAGAATCAGAATCTTTAAATAAATTTTTAGTTAATGAGAGTGAGGTTGTGGTGATGGTTAATAAACCAAATGTAATTAAGGAAAAAAGAGGACTATTCGGAAATCCAATGATTAAGTACCCTATCATGTTAGTTCTAGCATTTCTTGTTTTAGTTTTTTTAAGGAATTCTTATTTCAATTTAAAAGAATTAGCAGAATCATCTGAAAACAACTAGCTTCCTCAAAGCATTATTATTAAACTAATATGAAAACAAATCTAATTGTTTTTGGAACAAGACCTGAAGCTATAAAAATGGCTCCACTAGTTTTAGCATTTAAAAAAGATAGAAGTTTTAATACAAAAATTTGCGTTACTGCTCAACACAGAGAAATGTTAGATCAGGTATTGGATTTTTTTGACATAAACCCAGACTATGATTTAAATGTCATGAAACCTAATCAAAACTTGTACAGTCTTACTGCTACTATTATAGAAGGAATGAAGTCAGTTTTAGAAGAGGTAAATCCGGATTTTGTTTATGTTCATGGAGATACCACTACATCAATGGCAGTTGGTATTGCAGCTTTTTATAGCGGCGCTAAAGTTTGTCATGTAGAGGCAGGTTTAAGAACTTTTGATAGAAAATATCCATTCCCAGAAGAATTTAATCGGCAGTTAACAGGAAAAATTGCGGATTATCATTTTGCTCCAACAACTCTTTCTCAAAAAAATTTACTTCAAGAAAATATTAACAATAACAACATAATTGTAACTGGAAACACCGTAATTGATGCTTTGTTATTTGGTATTGAGAAAGTAAATAGCATTAATTTTAAAGATAATGAAATTGAGAATTTAAAAGAAATTTTAGATTTTAATAAGAAAATTATACTAGTTACTGGACATAGAAGAGAAAATCATGGTGAAGGACTATTAAATATCTGCTCAGCTCTAAAACAAATTGCAGAAAATAATAAAGAGACTCAAATAATATATCCAGTACATTTAAATCCAAATGTTGAGAAACCAGTTTATGAGCTTCTTTCAGGAATTGACAATATAATTCTTGTTAAACCCCTAGCATACGCAGCATTTATTTGGTTGATGGAGAAATCATACCTTATTATAACAGATAGTGGTGGAATTCAAGAAGAAGCGCCAAGTCTAGGAAAACCTGTATTGGTAACAAGAGACACGACAGAACGCCCTGAAGCTGTTGAAGAAGGTACGGTTTTGCTAGTTGGGACCGACACAAAAAAAATAATTAACGAAACACAAAAATTAATAAGTGATGCTGCTTATTATAAAACTTTAAGTATGCTGCACAACCCTTATGGAGATGGTAATGCAACTTCAAGAATAGTAAATTTTATTAAGGAAATATAATATGAAAAATAAACCTAGTGTCGTAATGATGGGTCTTGGCTATATTGGCTTACCTACTGCAGCATTAATTGCCAGTAGAGGCTTGAAGGTTACTGGCGTAGACATAAGACAAGGAGTTGTTGACACCATTAATAAAGGATAAATTCATATTGTAGAACCTGATTTAGAGGGTCTTGTTCATAAAGTAGTAAAAGATAAAAATTTATGTGCATCAACAAAGCCTGTCTCTTCAGATGTTTATTTAGTAGCAGTCCCTACCCCTTTTAAAGGCGATCACGAGCCTGATTTATCTTATGTAATGTCTGCTATAAAAAGCATCATTCCGACGCTTAAAAAAGGCGCTTTAGTTATTTTAGAATCAACGAGCCCTGTTGGCACCACCAAAAAAATGGAGCAATTTATTTATAAAGAACGCCCCGAATTAAAAGGACATATTTTTTTGGCCTATTGCCCTGAGAGGGTTTTACCAGGTAATATTTTAAATGAATTAAAACATAATGATCGAGCTATTGGAGGTGTTGATGAGATATCAACAAAAAAAGCGATCAATTTTTACAAGCATTTTGTAGTGGGGACTCTTCACCCTACCAACGCAAAAACTGCTGAAATGGTAAAGTTAGTTGAAAATGCTTCTAGAGATAATCAAATTGCTTTTGCCAATGAGTTATCAATTATTTGTGATAAGGCCGAAATAAACGTTTGGGATATGATCGCATTAGCAAATAAACATCCAAGAGTACATATTTTAAATCCAGGAACTGGAGTTGGAGGACATTGTATAGCGGTTGACCCTTGGTTCATTGTATCTGAATTTCCCAAAGAAAGCCCACTTATCAAAAAGTCAAGAGAAACAAACAATTATAAAACAAACTGGGTATTAGAGAAAATTAAAAATGAGGCTTTGGCTTTTAAGGTAAATAAAAGTAAAGATCCTGTTATTGCCTGTATGGGTCTTGCTTTTAAGCCAGATATTGATGATTTAAGAGAATCTCCTGCCTTATTTGTTACAGAATCACTAGAAAAGCAAGGTTTTAAGGTATTACCTGTAGAGCCCAATTTGTCTGAAAATAAAGATCGTAAGTTAACAAGTTACAACGATGCTGTGAACCAAGCAGACATTATTGTTTATCTAGTAGCGCATAATGAATTTAATAATTTGGAAATAGACTCTAAAAAGATAGTTTTAGATTTTTGCGGAGTACTTAAAAAGTAACTAAAAGTTGAAAATTTTATTCGTAAATCCTCATCTTAAAATGGGGGGAATTGCTAATTCCTTGTACAACCTAACGTCTGAGCTATCAAAGAGCTCTGAGTTGGACTTGTCATTTTTATGTTTCAATCCGTACTTACATAAAAAATTCCAAGATCTTTCTTCAAAAATAACTATTTATTCGCCTTTAGCGTTGCAGTACTTTTTTATTGACTTTGAAGAAGCTAAAAAGAATTTAAAACCACATCATTTTTTTGTTTATTTATTAATCAAAACTATTTCAAAAATTGTTGGAAGGAATACCACAAGAAAAGCTTTTATAAAATATTTCTATAGAGGATTTACTAAGTTTCATTTTGATATAGCCATTTCATTTTCTAACGATATCCCAAGAACAAAAACAAATTTAGGTTGTAATGACATCCTTGAAAACGGGATTACTTCAAAAAAGAAAATAGCTTGGATCCATAACGATCTAGAAGAATTAGGTTTTTCAAGAGACTATATTTTATCAAGGTATAAAGGTTTTGATACAGTTGTTAATGTTTCGAATTATTGTAAGGTTGCTTTTGAGGAATTAGCACCCGAATTTAAGTCAAAATCTCACCTTATACACAACTTTATAAGTGAAGGTGACATTGTAAAGAAAGCTGCTATTGAAAACCCTTTTCAAGAAAAATCCTCTTTGACTTTTGTAACAGTTGCAAGAATTGACAATCATCAAAAAAGAATAGATCGGATTTTAAAAATTTCAAAAAAATTGATTAAAAAAGGACATGTGTTTAATTGGTATATAATTGGAGATGGCCCAGATTTAAATAATTTAAAAGACCAATCAAAAACTCTTAATATTGATCAGCAGTTACACTTTTTAGGGTTTAAAGAAAACCCATACCCATATATAAAAAATGCAGACTGTCTAGTTTTGTCTTCAGCCTTTGAAGCACAAGGAATGGTGTTAACAGAGTCATTAATATTAGAGACACCAGTCATAACCACTGATTTTCCAGCTGCAAAAGAATTTGTTAAACATCAAGTAAACGGAATTATCTCAGAAAACTCTACAAAAAGCCTTTATTCATCATTAGAATGTATATTTACACAAGGCGATTTACTCTTATTTTTAAAGAAAAATTGTAAACAAAACAAACTAAAGCATAGCAATCAAGCTTTAGAAGAATTCAAATTAATTTTATAAAGGAATTTTATGCAGTTTGGAAAAAGTATTTTAAAAGGCGTAAAGTGGACATCTATTTCTACTGTCGGTGTTGCTTTAGCCTCTCTTGTACGAATTTCAATATTAACCAGATTTTTAAATAAAGAAGATTTCGGTCTAATGGCTATTGTAGTATTTGTCTTAGGAGTACTAAATCTTTTTACAGATATGGGCCTTACTTCGGCAATTTTTCATAAACAAGATATTAGTAGAAAAGAATATGCAAGCTTGTATTGGGTAAATTTATTTTTTGGAATCTCTTTGTATGGCTTTATATTTTTATTATCACCTTATATTGCCTCGTTTTATAACGAACCTCAACTTACAGAGCTAATTCTTCTAATGGCAATTAGTATCGTATTTGCAGGGCTAGGAAATCAATATAAAACTATTGAACAGAAGAATCTTAATTTTAAACTTATTGCAATAGTTGAGGTTATTAGCTCTTCATTAGCGCTTGTTTTAGCAATCATATTAGCTATTAAAGGATTTGGAATATATGCATTGGTTTTTTCAGCTTTATTGCAATATTCGCTTCCTAATCTTGTCTTCTTCATAAGGGGAATTGTAATAAGACCCATCTTATTTTATTTTAATTGGACATTGGTACACCCTTTTCTAAAAATAGGAATTTTTGAAGTGGGCAGTCAAGTAGTTAATTATTTTAATAGAGATTTAGATATTATCATAATCGGAAAATTATTTAGTGCTGAAATACTAGGGGGGTACAGTTTAGCAAAACAATTAGTTTATCGCCCGGCTCAGATCATTAATCCAATCATAACAAAAATAGCCAACCCTTTGTTAGCCAAGTTTCAAAACAATATCGATGTATTAAAAATAAATTATTTAAAGCTAATTAAAATTATATCAACGCTCAACTTTAGTGTATATCTACTGATTATAATTTTTGCTCCTTTTATCATATCCATTCTTTATGGGAATGACTATAAGAGCATTGTGGAGGTAGTTCGAATACTATGTGTTTATATGTATATAAGGAGCCTAGGAAATCCAATAGGTAGTCTTGTTATTGCTACTGGTAGGACTGATAGAGCTTTTTATTGGAATCTATTTTCAATAACAATAATGCCGTTTTTCATATTTTTAGGCAGTCAACACTCTATAGAAATGGTTGCCTTTTCTATGGCTGTAGGTTTTTTCGTTTTATTTGTGCCTAATTGGTGGTATTTGGTAAGGTATATGACAAGTGCCTCTCTCAAAGAATTTTTAAAGGCGATCATACCATCATTGCAGATAGTAAAAATGCTAAAAAATTAAATGTAACTCTATGATTCTCGAGATATTTTTTTAAATTAAATTAGCATACCGACAAGTATTATTTTTGCTTAAATTAAATGAGTTCTATGAGGTGTTTTTATTCAATATGGATAGTTATTTTTTTGTTGGGTTGTTCAAACTCATCAAAAAAACAGGCTGTATTAATAAAGAATAGTCAACAACTATCTCATGACCTTAGTCTTCCAGCTTGGGGGCCTTACACAAAAAAATATATTGGAGTTTCTCATATTCCAGATATTGATAAAGGAATAAGAGTTGATTTTAGTCTTTTTCCAGGTTTTAAAAATAAAAAAACAAAGGCTCCGAATGTATTTACTAAATCAGGTTTTCATCCATGGGAAGCATCTCCTAATCTTAAATATTTTTCTTTTAGACATGAACTTAAATGGAAAGATCGAGTATATGCAGACATTTCTTATTCTAAAATAGATTCTTTTTCGAGATCTGTTCGTATTGAATTTATGAATCAAACCAACTCTCAAGACAGTCTTGTATTACATTTATTATCGTCCATTCATTTTCCACCTATAAAACCACATAATCCAGAAAAAAAACTAAATTATGCTACAATTAGTTTACCAGAAAATGCATTTTGGATAGATGCATTGGATTATCAATATTTAAATTTTGCAAAGGAAGGACATCGAAATGATTTAGTGTATGATGGAATGTTGAGAGCAGAGGTTAGAGATCATGAGTTAATAAATGGAAGCGCTATTGGCAGAGGATTCGGGAAAAATATTGGCGATCAGGTAGTTTATAAAATACAATTTCCTAACCAAATAAAAAACGGGGTTCTTTATTTAAGATATAAGACTGAAAAACAACAAAAGGCTAAACTTAAACTAAAAGGCATTGTAACGAAAATTATTGAATTAGATCCTTCGGAAAATTACAGCTTAAAAAAAATTGAAATAGGCGCTATTAATGCTGAAGAATATTCACTTTCTATAGAGTCAAAATCCAAAACTCCTTTAGTTATTGACGGCTTTGCAATTTTAACCGAAGGAGATTTTAATTTATTGAAAATTGAGCAAATAAAATGGAACAATATTCCAGATATTATAGAAGGACCCAGTTCAAATTCTATTATCCTTAAATATGATAATATTGAGACCTATTATGGGGTTCGCTTAAACCACAATGATCTAGAAGTCCGGGATTGGACCATTGATAATCTTCCCGATGAATATAATATAGAATTAATTAACTCTAAAAAGTCTAAATTTTATATTGATGAAAAGGCACACTTCACCGATTTGCACCTAAATCCAATAATTATAGACGCTAATTCATCTAAAGTAATAAACGGGATAGTTTGTACTGGAACTAAAGAAGAAGTTTATAATCGCCTGAACGAATCAACACAATTAAATTATAATGACATTTATACGATTGCAAGACAATCTTTAACTAACTATCATACAGTACCAGAAGGAGTAAAATATGAGTTTAGTCAAAAGTTAATGGAAGCAACCACAATAAGTAATGTAGTCTATCCAGTATATACTCAAAATCAATATATAAGGCATCATGCTCCAGGAAGAAAATGGGATTGCTTGTACACTTGGGACTCAGGCTTTATAGGATTAGGTCTAAGTCAAATAAGTACGCAAAGAGGTCTGGAAAATTTAAATGCTTATTTAAACGAAGCTGAAGAACAATCTGCATTTATCCATCACGGCACTCCATTGCCTGTTCAGTTTTATTTATTTCTAGAACTTTGGAATAAAACTCAATCAATTGAGTTGGTTGAAAATGCATATCCTAAGTTAAAAAAATACTATAATTTTTTAATAGGAAAAGTAGAAAGCTCGACAACATCAAACCTAGATTCTGGTTTAATTCGTACTTGGGATTATTTTTATAATTCTGGAGGTTGGGACGATTATCCAGCACAAAAATTTGTTCACAAAAACAAGTTATCCAAAACCGTTGCGCCTGCTATAAGTTCGGCACATGTAATCAGAATTGCCAAGATTATGCAAATGGCTGCCCATCAACTAAACCTTAAAGAAGACCTATTAGTTTATGAAAAGGATATAGAACAATTAGCAAATGCTTTACAAAAATACGCTTGGGATGAAGAAACAGGTTATTATGGATACGTTAACCATAAAGGTTTCGGACAAGCTAATAGTATCTTAAAGTATAACGATTCAATTAATTTTAATATGGGATTAGGAGGGGCATCACCTATAATTGCAGGAATATGTGATGAAAACCAGACTCATAAAATTGTATCACATCTTAAAACAAAAGGAGAAATTTGGTCAGATATGGGACTTTCAACTATTGATCAAACAGCACCTTATTATAATAAAAAAGGATATTGGAATGGGCATGTATGGATGCCACACCAGTGGTTTTTTTGGAAATCGATGTTAGATTTGGGAGAAGATGATTTCGCTCACCAAATAGCAATAACAGCTTTAGATGTTTGGAAAAGAGAAACCGAAAAATCATACAATTGTTATGAGTATTTTTCAATAGACTCTAAAAAAGGAAAAGGATGGCATCAATTTAGTGGCTTATCAAGTCCTGTTATGTCATGGTTTAATGCTTATTATCAGGTTGGAAACATTACAACAGGGTATGATATTTGGATTAAAGAAAAAAGCTTTAATGATGACTTTTCTGAACTAGAAGCTTCTATGAAAATTTACAATCGTAAGAACAAGCCTTTTTCATTAATAATTTGCCTAAACCCAGATTACACCTATAAGGCCTATTGGAACGATAAAGAAGTAAAACTTAAGGAATTTAACAAAGGTACATTGAGCATAACTATAAAAAATAATGCTGTTTTTGGGAATTTAAAAATTCAGAAAATATAGATTTTTTCTAAGCCAAAAGTGACACAAACTCCGCAAAGTTTTAATATATCTCCAGAATAATTACAGTAAAATAAATTATTGGTTCGCAATACAATTGCATAATTTTTAATTTAAATTTGTCATAATGACTATTTTAACAAAATATACTCTTTTTTGAAAGTATTAAATTACATCCTATTAACAGCACTTTTTTTATTAATAGGGAACTCTATTTCAAGCAGTGTTTCTTTATTGTGCTTATTGTTATTGTTAGGAGCTAATCTTATTGTAGTTAAAAAAGGAAAAATAACAGTTCCATTATATTATTATATAGCATTAGCAATCTATCTTATTTTCTTGACCATTGGACTGTTTTATGGCCATCGTAATCCACAAATAGATATTAAGTTTCAGCTTTTTGGGTTTTTGTTTTATTTGTTTTTGTTAAATAAAAAGGACTTTAAGGTACTCCCATTTTTGTTTTTAATAAATTATATTGTTTTAGGGATATATATATTACTGTACCTAGGGAAGTTTCCTAATCTATGGCACACAACTGTAATTGGCTATCAAGGAAGGGTTTATGGGCCATCGATTATTCCTATTGTATTTATTTCATTTTACTATTTAATTAAAAATAAAACGTTCGACTTAAAATTAGTCCTGGCATTTATAGTAGCCATACCAAGTTTATTATTAACAACCAACTTGATGAATATTGTTATTGCCGGAATACTATTGATGCTATTAGTTGTTGATTTTAAAAAGTTAATACAACCTAAATTTATTTTAATTATCCTAGGTATTGGACTTTCTTCTGTTTTGTTTTTTAATTCAAGTTATGCGCCAGATTTAATAAAAGAAAAAATTCCGTACTTACTGGATCCCTTTGAGTATCCAAGTTTAAAAATTAGGGTTAATGATTTAAATGCTGCTTTCGCTCGTGAAAAATTTAGTACAACTGAAAAAATATTTGGTAATGGTTTTGGAGCAAGCACTACTATTTTCAGAGAAAATCTAGAAGCTCAAAGTTGGAGTGACTTCATAACTTTTCAAGAAATTGACAATGGTTTTTATTATTTGTATCATAGAGGAGGTTTTTTATTATTGAGTCTCTTTTTATTATTTCATATTTTTTTATTAGAAAAAATTAAGTCTATAAAGTCAAAAATTGGATTTTTATCCATTGTAATTATTACTTGTTTGTTATCAATTCATTATTTTAACAATATGTTTTATTTGATACTCCCTTTTTTAATTTTAGAGGGGAATAAAAATACGAGGCAGATAGAACAACAAATATGAACAACATTCTTTATGTCATTCCTAATTTAAGTAATGTTTCTGGAGGGCCAAAAACAAGAGTATCCTTATTTAAAAATGTTTTTTTAAATAAAAAAGATGATATTATTGAAAAAGGAAAATCGCTTATAGCGCTTAAAAATATGACAATAAATGAACCCTTTTTTCAAGGCCACTTCCCAGGGCAGCCAGTAATGCCTGGAGTTCTTTCCTTAGAAATAATGGCGCAAGCAGGATCTTTTTTAATGCTAAGCCAAATTGAAGATCCGCTATCAATGAATATGTTTTTTTCTACTGTTGAATCTTCAAAGTTTAGAAAACCAATTACACCGGGAGATCAATTAAAAGTCCATATGGAATTAGCAAAAAGGAAACTAAATCTCTGTAAATTCCATGGGAAATGTTTTGTTGATGAAGTTCTTGTCGCTGAAGCAAAATTTGCAGCAAATCTTGTTGATAGAGCGAAAGAATAATATCAATAAGCTAATACACCAGACGGCAATCATTGATGAAAGCGCCTTGCTAGGATCAAATGTTAAAATTGGACCGTACTCTGTAATAGGAGAAAATGCAGATATTGGTGATAATACAGTTATAGGAAACCATGTCAATATTCTTCCAAATGTTAAAATTGGAACTTCCTGTCAAGTATTTCATGCAAGCTCTATTGGTGAAATTCCTCAAGATTTAAAATTCGAAGGTGAAGATACTAAAACAATTATCGGAGATAATACAATAATTCGTGAATATGTTACCATAAATAGAGGTACTTCTGAATCAGGTGAGACAAGAGTTGGTTCTAATTGTTTATTAATGGCATCTACACATGTTGCCCATGATTGTATTTTAGGAGACAATGTAATAATGTCAAACCTTACTACTTTAGGTGGGCATGTAGAAGTTCAGAATTGGGTTGTTCTTGGAGGAGGTGTTTTAGTTCATCAGTTTACAAAAATAGGAGAACATGCTTTTATTGGAGGTGGCTTTAGGGTGGTCCAAGACGTTCCTCCTTTCATTCTCGGAGCTGATTCTCCATTAGCATTCCAAGGTATTAATAGTACAGGTCTCAAACGGAGAGGATTTTCACCTTCCGACCGGAAAATAATCAAAGAAATATATAAAGTATACTTCAGGTTAACAGAAAATAGAAATGAATCAATTTTAAAAATAGAAAAAGAATTTCCAAAATCATCTTTAAGAGATCAGATAT
>UPTG01002259.1_pt1 | contig 13436 bp, 10 predicted proteins | sample 2160121 | NCBI WGS metagenome assembly UPTG01 (sample SAMN06266255, study PRJEB28933) | marine metagenome | isolation source: Columbia River Estuary | place: USA:Columbia River Estuary, USA | collected 2014-07-27 | reverse complement strand
CCATCCTTGGAATAAACCCTTTGTGTTTATCAGACCAATTTGGGACTACATTTTTATAAGTATTTACAATTTCATATTTTCCATTTCTCTTTTCATATTTGGGTTTGTCGTCTTTGTAAGGACGCTTTTCATCTTGCTGTCTTTTGTAGGAATTAGAATAGTAGGTATCATAAAAAACATTGGCATCTCCATATTGTTCGCGTTCGTAATACGCTAATAACTCTCGAGCACTTGAGGGATCATTTTCATTAATTGTTGTATTTGCGTTGGCTCTAATTGGGAGCATCATCCAAGAAGAAAAACCGATCATAATAAATAAAACGGAGAGGATCAATGTATTCATAAGGACCTTGTTTTTTTTACGAGTAAAATTGAGTCCAACATAGAATAAAGCAATTAAAATAATTGCAGCTATGATACTTCCTGAATTGTAGGGCATTCCAATAGAATTGATAAAAAATAATTCTGAAACACTAAAAAACTTTAATGTAAAAGGGAATAAAAATTTAAAAACAAACATTAAAACTACGACAGAAACCACAGTGGCTACTGCGGTAGTTTTCGCATTGATATTCTTATATGTTTTGAAGAAATATAATAATACAATCGCAGGAATTACCAGTAGAGAAAGGATGTGAACACCAAATGATAAACCTACTACAAAACTTATTAAAATTAACCATTTGTGACCTCTTGGGGTATGTATTTCACTTTCCCATTTTAAACCTAGCCAGAATAATAATGCCATTAAAAAAGAGGACATGGCGTACACTTCACCTTCTACAGCACTGAACCAAAAACTATCTGAAAAAGTATATGCCAAAGAACCTACAATGCTACTTCCTAATATTGCAATGTATTTCCCTTCAGAAATATTTCCCCTTTTTAACGCTAATTTTTTTGTCAAATTAGTAAGGGTCCAGAACATACATAAAATGGTAAATGCACTTGCTAAGGCAGACATGAAATTAACCATTTTAGCAATTTCATTTACATTTGAGGTAAACATTGCAAAAAAAGCTCCCAACATTTGAAATAATGGTGCTCCTGGTGGGTGACCAACTTCAAGCTTGACAGAAGTGGAAATATATTCTCCACAATCCCAAGCACTTACAGTTGGTTCTAGTGTTAGAGAGTACGTTATTAAAGCAATGGCGAATACAATCCATCCTAAGATGATATTCCATTTTTTAAAATTTTCTGAAGTCATAGTTGTTCAATAATATTACAGCGAATTTACTAATAAATATGAATTAAAACAGTTGTAATTTAGATTTATCAAATAGAGATTCCTCATAAAAGTTTGTTAAAATCAAAATTTCATAAAAAATGTTTGTGAAATTAAAACTTTGGGTTAAATTTGCACCCTCATTAACAGATTGGCCTATGGTGTAATTGGTAACACACCGGTTTTTGGTACCGACATTCAAGGTTCGAGTCCTTGTAGGCCAACTAAAAAGTCCTAATAAATTTTTATTTATTAGGACTTTTACTTTTTCTAAACAGGATGTCTTTTTCTAATTCATTAAAAAATCTTTCAAGTCTTGATAGCTTGATGCTTTTGTAGCAATTTTTTTATGATTCATAATTCCTCTAATTTGTTCTGGTATTTCAACCCTGACAGGTAGTGTGTCTTCAACAACATCCAAAAATTTAACGGGATGTGCTGTTTCAAGAAAAATTCCAAATTCGTTTTCTTTTAATCCGTATTTTTTCAAGCCTAAATATCCAACAGCCCCATGGGGGTCTGAAACATAACCAGAACTGCTGTGAATTTTTTTCATTGCGCTTCTAGTTTCATCATCAGTGAAACTATAGGAAGAAAACGCCCTTCTAAGAGCTTCAATGTCGTTGTTAAATAATTCTTGTATTCTAATAAAATTACTAGGGTTACCAACATCCATTGCGTTTGAAATCGTAGCTTTTGAGGGCTTGGGATTGTAAACACCGTTTACAAGGTAGTTGGGAACAGTATCATTTATGTTGGTGGAGGCTACAAAATGCTTGATTGGTAAACCTAATTTTTGCGCCATAATTCCTGCACAAATATTTCCAAAATTACCACTAGGAACTGAAAACACCAGTTCTTTTTGAGTCTTGTGGAGTGCTTTATAGGCAAAGAAAAAGTAAAACATTTGTGGTAACCAACGTGCAACATTTATAGAGTTTGCTGAAGTGAGTGTTTTGGTAATTTCTTTGTCTAAAAAAGCTGTTTTCACCATTTCTTGACAGTCATCGAAAACACCATCTACTTCCAAAGCTTTGATGTTCTGACCTAAAGTAGTTAATTGTTTTTCTTGAATATCACTTACTTTTCCTGAAGGATATAAAATAACAACATTAACTCCTTTTGTTCCTAAAAAACCATTTGCAACAGCTCCTCCTGTATCTCCGGAAGTTGCTACCAATACGGTAACCTCATCGTCATTATCTTTGTTAAAATACTCCAAACACTGAGCCATAAATTTTGCTCCAACATCTTTAAATGCCATCGTTGGTCCGTGGAACAATTCCAGAGAAGCGATGTTGTCATCAACTTTTACTGTTGGGAAATCAAATGAAACTGTTTTTGCGATAATCTCTTTTAATTTCTCTTCAGGAATCTCATCACCTACAAATTGTTTGATTACTTCAAAAGCGATTTCATGATTTGTATACTCAGAAATATGATCAATAAAATGTTTGGAGAGTGGAGCAATATTTTCTGGAAAATAAAGACCTCTGTCTGGTGCAATCCCATTGACAACTGCATTCTTAAAAGTTGTTTTTGGAGAATTATGAAGTAAACTGTAATAGTTCATGTGTTTTTTTATTTAGGTGTCTCAGTAGACACTATTTTTATACCCTCTTGATTTATTTTAGAAATAAACAGTTCAAAATCAATCCCTGTATCTCTATAACTTTCTTCAATGTTTTTATAAACAGCTTCAGCAACTGCATCCCCTTTACAAAGTGCAAAAATCGTTGGCCCAGATCCGCTAATTCCAGCTCCTAGCGCTCCAGCTTTTAAAGCACTGTCTTTTACGTTGTCAAAGAACGGAATTAATTTTTTTCTTGCCGGTTCTACAATAATATCTACCAAAGAATTACTAATAAGATGATAGTTGTTTGAATATAGACCGCTAATTAAGCCTCCTACATTTGCCCACTGCGTAACGGCATCTTTTAACTCAATTTTTTTCGGTAAAACCGCTCTAGCATCTTTTGTTTTTACCTCTATTTGTGGATGAATTGCAACAACTCTCAACGCTGATGGAACCGGTAATTTTATAATTTCTAAAGGAGTGTAGCTTCTAACTAAAACAAACCCTCCATATATCGCAGCAGAAACATTGTCTGCAATGGGGGTTCCGCAGGCAACCTTTTCTCCAAACATAGCAAACTTTGTAAGTTCTAACGCTGAAAACGGACATCCTAATAATTGATTTGCACCAAAAGCAGCCCCTGCAGCACTTGCAGCAGAACTTCCTAGTCCACTTCCTGGCGCAAAACCCTTGTGAATTGTTATGGAAATACCAAAAGTGGCATTCACTTCAGTTAAAATTTTTTTCACAACGGCACTTGCCGCATTTTGATCAATGTCATAGGTTAAATCGGCACCAGTAATAGTAGTAATTTTAACCCCTTTTTCTGCTGTTCTTGTGAAGGTCATTTCATCTCCAATTGCTTCAACAGCAAATCCTAAAGAGTCAAAGCCACAAGAAACATTGGCAACCGTTGCAGGAACAAATATTTTTAAATACTCCATAATTTATTGATTTGCAATTCTGATAACATCTGCAAAAATCCCAGAAGCTGTAACCTCTGCACCAGCACCAGCACCTTTAATTAATAAGGGATTTTCAGGATATCTTTCCGTGAAAAATAAGACAATATTATCACTTCCTTCTAAATTATAAAAAGGATGGTCAGTAGCAATATGCTGTAAACCAACAGTGGCTTTTCCGTCTTTAAATTCTGCCACATATTTTAAACGACAGTCTTTGTCGTTTGCTTCGGCATAAATTTTTTGAAAATGATTTTCGTGTTTGATCAATGAAGTATAAAAATCTTCATTATTTTTAGTTTCTAAGGTGTCTAGGGGTAAAAAAGCATTTTTAGAAATATCTTCTAATTCTAATTGATACCCACTTTCTCTGGCTAGAATTAAAATTTTTCTAGCAACATCTACTCCACTCAGATCAATTTTTGGATCAGGTTCAGTATATCCCTCTTGTTGTGCTTGTTCAACTACATTGTGAAAAGTTGAGTTTTCATTAAAATTATTAAATACAAAATTTAGACTTCCAGATAAAACGGCTTGGATCTTATGAATTTGATCTCCGGAGTTAATTAAATTTTTAAGAGTATCTATGATCGGTAATCCTGCACCAACATTTGTCTCAAATAAAAATGAAGCATTGAATTTTCTTGAAATTTCTTTTAAAGTTTTGTAATTTTCATAGCTCGAAGCACACGCAATCTTATTACAAGTTACAACAGAAATACTTTGACGCAGATATTTTTCATATACTTCAGATACCTGTTGATTTGCAGTGTTGTCAATGAAAACACTATTTCTATGATTGGATTCTTTCACTTTATTATAGAAGCTATCTATACTTGTAGGAGCTCCATTTTCTAACCTTTCTTTCCAGTTTTCTAAATTAATACCATCGCTGTCAAAGACCATTTTCCTTGAATTCGAAATTCCAATAACTCGAATAGTTAACTTTAAGTTTTCTTTTAGGAATTCGTTTTGTTTGTGAATTTGGGCTAAAAATCGTTCTCCAACATTTCCAACGCCAGTTACAAATAAGTTTAGCTGTTTTATTTTTTCACCAAAAAATTGTTCATGTAAAGTATTTAAAGCTTTTTTTGCGTCTTTTTTGTTGATCACAGCAGAAATGTTTTTTTCTGAGGAACCTTGAGCGATCGCTCTAACATTTACATTGTTTTTTCCCAAAGCGCTAAACATTTGTCCGCTCAAACCTTGGTAGTTTTTCATGCTCTCTCCAACAACCGCAATGATTGCTAAATTATTTTCTACAATTATGGGCTTTATTTTTTTTCTATCTATTTCGCTGCGAAAGGTATCGTCTAATAATTCGGAGGCTTTTGCAGCATCATTTTCATATAAACCTACACATATAGAATGCTCCGAAGAAGCTTGAGTGATAAAAACAATATTAATTTTTTGACGAGAAAGAGTTTCAAATAGTCGCTGCGAAAATCCAGGAATACCAACCATGCCTCCACCTTCTATGGTAATCAAACTGATGTTTTCAATATGAGAGATTCCTTTAACTTCATTTCCGTTTTTAGGATTATTAGAAATCAATGTTCCAAGATTCTCTGGATCAAATGTATTTTTAATTCTAATTGGAATTTCTTTTCTCAAAGAAGGTTGAATGGTTGGAGGGTATAAAACCTTCGCTCCAAAATGAGACAACTCCATAGCTTCTTCGTAAGAGATTTCTGAGATTGGAGAAGCCTGTTTTACCACTCTTGGATTTGCTGTAAACATTCCACTTACGTCTGTCCAGATTTGTAATTCTTTTGCACCCAATGCCGCCGCATAAATCGAAGCTGAATAATCAGAACCTCCTCTTCCCAAAGTAGTTGTTTCATGGTTGCTATTTGACGAAATAAAACCGCCTAAAAAAACTACTTGATGTTTGTTTTTGTCAAAAAATGAAGTGATGTTAACATCGGTAATTTTAAAATTTACTTGGGCGTTTAAATAATCGTTATTGGTAGTAATTAATTTTCTACTTTCCTCGTGAGTTGCATCAAATAATTCTTTTGCTGCATTTGCAATTATAAGAGAAGATAGTCTCTCACCAAAACTAGATATTTTTGCCAAGGTTTTATCAGATAGTTCTTGAAGCAGATAAAGACCCTCGTAGATAGACACTAATTTTTTAAAAAGATCTACAACTTCTGAACGCACTTCTTTTTTATGGGTCGTAATTAAATCAGTAATTATCTGATCATGGAGTTTTTTAATTGTTTCTAAAGTTTCTTTTGCCTCTGCAATATTTTTCAAAGCTTTATTTCCAGCTGAGATTAGCTGATCAGTCGTTTTGCCAAAAGCAGAAACAACGACAGCTACTTTTTCATTTTTAGATTCCTGCTTAACGATCGCTAAGACTTTTTGTATGTTCTCGGAATTTGCGACAGACGAACCGCCAAATTTTAATACTTTCATTTCTAATGAATAGTTTGTGTAATTTATGTTTTAATTGACTTTATTTTGATATTTTAAAAAAATAAAATAGAATAACCTGTGGTGATATGAATATAGTAGAGAACCCCTATAGGGTAATCGTTGAAGTTGTGCGGGTAATTGTAGACATAGAAAGACAAGCTACATGTGTAGTTTTTGAGGAAATGGTATGTGTTTTTACTAGTTTCACAAAACAAAAATAGGTGTATTATTTAGTTTTTTGACTTTTAGAGGTTATTATTTCATAATTTTAAATCATTAATACAGTATTGTTAAAAAATTGCTATTTCAACTGTTATTTTGCTATTATTTAGTAAGTTGATTTGTTTTTTCTTTAATAATCGTAGCGATCGGTTTGTTTTGAATTTTACTTTCTAACCAAGATAGGATGTCTAGGTATAAGAAGGCTCTTTTTTCATAAGGATGATTTTCAAATTTCTTTAATTTACCATGAATTTTTTTGAACTCATTTTTAATTTCGTGAGGAAAAACATCACTCAGATCTCTTATAGAAGTTAGAAAAACTTTTTGTACTTCTTGTAAATTCTCCATTTTTAATAAGAACTTATACGTGTCTACAAACTGTCTTTCTAGGTCATAATCCAAACCACATTCATAATGTGCGATCAAATTTAAAACACGTGCAAAACATTGTAAATCTTCAGCAGCACTAATATTTTTAGAACGAATAATTTTTTGCAAATAAGCAATACATAACTTGTTTTTACCCATACCGAAATACAGACACGCTATTTTGTAGTATAATAGAACAATATAATGGTTGTCTAGTCTGTTTTTGTATTGATCAATTTTATTATTAATAATATCGACGAGGTACTCACCTTCTTCAAAAGAACCTTCTAAAAAGTGAAAATGTAATTTATTTGAATATAAATACAAGAAAATTAATAATTCTGTATTTGTATTCAGCGGTATTTTCTGCTGTTCTATTTCAGATTCGAAAAAAGTAAGTTCGTTTTTAAAGGTGGTGTTTTTTTTAACTAAAAAAGAAGCTTCCAGTAGGTAGTTTTTAGATTTTAGATAGAAAACAGGGTGGAGGTGAATTAATTTTGAGCTGTTAAATAAATCTACGCATTTTCTAGCATATTTGTAGCTTAATAAAAAATCTTGAACCAAGAAACTATGCCACAAATGTGCTTTGAATAACCAAAGTTTTTCTCTAAATCCTAAGTTCTTATATTCATACTTTGGCATTCGGTCATTAAAATAGTTGTCAATAAACTCTAGCTCTTTAATATTTTTAACGTAGCCATTTTTAATTAAATGACTATATAATTGAAGGGATAGGTTTGAAAGTTTACTGGCAATAACATTTTGCTGGCTAAGTTCTTTTGCTTGGATTGATAACTGGTTTGCTCTGTTGCTCAGGCTTCTTGTAATGTATTGTGTTTCAATTACCTTTTCAAGTTCTACAATTTCGTATGCGATGTTCTTTTCTTCGCTGTCTAAAGCTAAATTCTTTGCTTTTTCTAATAATTTTAAACTTTGTTTGTACAGTCCTTTTTGATACAATACGGTGGCAAAATCTAATTGTTCTCTTATTTGAATTCGTATATTTTTGTGTGCAGGATTTAATCTTAAACTAATTAAGATTTGTTTGTACAAATGCGCCTTTAAGTTTGAAAGTTGTTGTTTTGATACGATTCCACTACCAATGATTGTTTTTTCATCATACACCTTTAGCTTCTCCAAAAATTTAAACAAAGAGAAAAACTTCGCATCAATATTTCCACCTAATCTACCTACATATAGGTTAAACTGTCTCTTTTCTGATTTAGTTAAAGACTTAATTAATACAAAAAGAGCATCATTTTGTTGATTGGCTGATGTAACACTTTTACTCATAAAAAACTGACAGTTAAATGTTTAAGTTTTTGTAAATCCTATTAGAAATCGTACAGTTTCGTAAAAATAACTATTTATTTTAATCCCAATATATATATTTGATTTTAATTAAGATTATTTTTCACAAACTATGCAAGATAACAAAGTTCATATTTTTGATACAACTTTAAGAGACGGGGAGCAAGTTCCCGGATGTAAATTAGATACCAATCAAAAATTAGTAATAGCAGAGCGATTAGATTTATTAGGTGTAAACATAATTGAAGCAGGTTTCCCTGTTTCTAGTCCTGGAGATTTTAAGTCTGTTTCTGAAATTTCTAAAATTGTTAAAAATGCAACAGTTTGCGGACTAACACGAGCTGTAGAAAATGATATAAAAGTAGCTGCAGATGCATTAAAATATGCAAAATTTCCTAGAATTCATACAGGAATCGGAACCAGTGATTCTCATATAAAATTTAAATTCAATTCCTCTAGAGAAGAGGTTATAGAAAGAGCTAAGAAAGCCGTTTCTTATGCGAAATCATTTGTTGAAGATGTCGAATTTTATGCAGAAGATGCCGGTAGAACTGACAATGAATATTTGGCGAGAGTTTGTGAAGCTGTAATTAAATCGGGTGCTACTGTGCTTAATATTCCAGACACCACAGGATACTGTTTGCCAGAAGAATATGGAGCAAAGATCAAATATTTGCGTGAACATGTGAAAGGTATCGAAAATGTAATTCTTTCTTGTCATTGTCACAATGATCTTGGAATGGCAACTGCCAATTCAATAGCGGGTGTTATCAATGGGGCACGTCAGATAGAGTGTACTATTAATGGAATTGGAGAAAGAGCAGGAAATACAGCTTTGGAAGAAGTGGTAATGGTCTTAAAACAGCACCCTTATTTAAATTTGGAAACAACCATCAATACAAAGTTATTATACGATACAAGCATTATGGTTCGTGAAAGTATGGGGATGCCTGTACAACCAAACAAAGCGATTGTTGGAGCGAATGCGTTTGCTCATAGTTCCGGGATTCATCAAGATGGAGTGATAAAAAACAGGGAAACATATGAAATTATGGATCCTGAAGATGTTGGTGTTACCGAAAGTGCTATTGTGTTAACCGCAAGGAGTGGTCGAGCGGCCTTAGCATATAGAGCTAAAAAAATTGGTTATGAATTAACCAAAGTGCAATTAGATGTTGCTTATACTGCTTTTCTTAGTACTGCAGACAAACAAAAAGAAGTGAAAGATGAGGACATTCATCAAATCATGAAAGAAGTAAGTAAAACATCAAAAATACTGATGCTTTAAAACTCGTAAATACTTCTGTTTTAAAATAGAGTTACAAATTTCGGGAAAATGATTTAAAAAAATATATATTTGATTATAGATAAATTTTTAGATCATTAAAATACAATGAAATATACAATTGCTGTAATCCCTGGAGATGGTATAGGACCAGAGGTAACTACTCAAGCCAAAAAAGCACTGGATGCTGTAGCTGAGGTGTATGATCATATTTTTTTATATAAAGAAGCTCAAATGGGAGCTTGTGCAATCGATGCTACCGGAAACCCTTTACCTGATGCTACCATTAACATATGCAAAAGCTCAGATGCAATCTTGTTTGGAGCCATTGGAGAATTAAAGTATGACAATGATCCAACCTTAAAGGTAAGGCCAGAACAAGGTCTTTTGCGTTTGAGAAAAGAGTTGGGATTATTTTGTAACGTAAGACCTGTAAAGGCTTACAATAAACTAATAAAAAATTCTCCTTTAAAGAAAGATATTATTATTGGAACAGATATTAGTATCTATAGAGAGCTAACAGGAGGAATTTATTTCGGCACAAAAGAAACAAGCGAAGACGGTAACACTGCTTTTGATGGGTGTTCTTACACTGTACAAGAAATTTCTAGAGTAACACATCTAGCTTTTAAAGCGGCTCAGAATAGAAAGAAAAAAGTAACTTTAGTAGACAAAGCAAATGTTTTAGAAACCTCTCGTTTATGGAGGAAAACAGTTACAAATATTGCAAAGGAGTATAAAGATGTTGCTTTGAATTTTTTATTTGTCGACAATGCAGCCATGCAAATTATTCAAAATCCAACACAATTTGATGTAGTACTTACAGAAAATTTATTTGGAGACATTATTTCAGATGAAGCTAGCGTAATTTGTGGTTCCATTGGATTATTAGCATCAAGTTCCATTGGAGATAAAAATGCTTTGTTTGAACCCATTCATGGTTCGTATCCTCAAGCAAAAGGAAAAGACATCGCAAACCCTTTGGCCTCTATTTTGTCTGCAGCGATGTTGTTAGAGCATTTAGGGTTACATGATGAAGCTGATGCAATTCAAAGAGCGGTAGAAAAGTCTTTAGATTTAGGAATTACAACGCAAGATTTAAAAGGGAAGAATCAGTACGCAGCCTCTACGGCTAAGGTCGGTGATTTTATTGCTGATTATATTGCAAACCAAGAGGATAGTGCTATGAATTTTAAAAATATTCATATGGGTCAAAGTACGATTATATAAAAACTAAGATTTTGTTTGTGTAATTAAAATTAATTTACAAATATTTGAGTATAAGATGAATAAACAACTTTTAAATATTAAGTCTATCATTATGGTCATTGTAATTATTACAACATGACAAGGAAGTAATATTTATATATTTTTATAAACGAACCTTCCTTTAAAACGGAAGGTTTTTTTATGAAAATATTTTAAGGATTGAATATCATAATTAAATAATATTAAAGTATTGATTGTAAGTGTTTTAGGTCTTTTTTTTAATACCTGAATTTAAAGAATTACATTCAATATTTTTCAATAATATCAAAGAAACATAGTAATTTCGTCAACAAATTGAAGAAAACATTAGATGAAACTAAATAAACACAGTAGTAGGTTAACACAAGATGAATCTCAGCCAGCATCACAAGCGATGCTCTATGCGGTAGGTTTGTCAGACGAAGATATGAGCAAAGCTCAAGTTGGTATTGCGAGTACAGGTTATGATGGAAACCCGTGTAATATGCATTTAAATAACCTGGCTGCTGAAGTCAAAGTTGAGAGTAATATTGCTGGTTTAGTTGGTTTAGGATTCAATACAATAGGGGTGTCAGACGGAATCTCTATGGGGACTTCAGGGATGAATTATTCATTGGCTTCTAGAGATATCATTGCAGATTCAATAGAAACTGTGATGAATGCACAAAGTTATGATGCGTTGGTTTCTGTAGTTGGGTGTGACAAAAATATGCCAGGAGCAGTCATTGCAATGCTGCGTTTAAACAGACCCTCAATCATGATGTATGGAGGAACAATTGCTTCAGGAAACTACAAAGGAAAAAAATTAAATATTGTTTCCGCTTTTGAGGCTTTAGGTCAAAAAATGGCAGGAGAAATTGAAGAAGAAGAGTACAGAGAAATTATAAAAAGAGCCATCCCTGGAGCTGGAGCTTGTGGAGGAATGTATACTGCAAATACCATGGCATCTGCTATAGAATGTATGGGTTTTGCATTGCCTTATAACTCCTCAATTCCCGCAGAAAACCCCAATAAGTTGTCTGAAGCAGAAAGAACGGCTTCAGCTATAAAAAATTTATTAGAATTAGATTTAAAACCGTTGGATATTATTTCTAAAAAATCTTTAGAAAATGCTATTGCTATTGTAAATGCGTTGGGAGGTTCTACAAATGCAGTGTTGCATTTTTTAGCAATTGCGCATGCTGCTGATATTGAGTTTACTTTAGAAGATTTTCAAAAGGTAAGTGATCGAACGCCATTAATCGCAGATTTAAAACCTTCAGGTAAATACCTAATGGAAGATGTTCACGGAGTTGGAGGAACCCCAGCGATTATGAAGTATTTATTAGATAATGGATACTTACATGGCGATTGTTTGACCGTTACAGGAAAGACATTGGCAGAGAACTTAGCGGAGGTGGTTCCAATGGAATTTGAAGATCAAGATGTGATCTATCCAACAAACAAGGCCTTAAAAACATCAGGAAATATTCAAATAATATATGGAAACCTAGCAGCGGAAGGAGCAGTTGCTAAAATTTCTGGAAATGAGGGATTACTTTTTGAAGGGAAAGCTGTAGTGTATGATGGAGAGCAAGCTGCAAACATTGGAATTTCAAACGGAGAAGTAGCCAAAGGAGATGTTGTTGTTATTCGATATGTGGGGCCTAAAGGAGGTCCAGGAATGCCCGAAATGTTAAAGCCAACTTCGTTAATTATGGGGGCTGGTTTAGGAAAATCAGTAGCATTAATCACAGACGGTCGTTTTTCAGGTGGAACCCATGGTTTTGTGGTAGGTCATATTACACCAGAAGCACAATCTGGAGGAACAATTGGACTTCTAAGAACAGGAGATATTATTCGAATAAGTGCCGAAGACAATTCAATAAACGTATTAATATCTGATGAGGAAATTGCTGCGAGAAAAGAAAATTGGATTGCACCGGAATTGAAGCACAAAAAAGGTATTTTATATAAATATGCAAAAACAGTAGCCTCAGCATCTAAAGGATGTGTTACAGATTTATAAAAAAAAGAGGATCATTTCTATTTAGTAGAAATCTAAAACAAAATAATCATATGGAAGCATACACCATAAAAGACAACAAAACATCAATAAAAGCTACAGAAAAGATTTCAGGTAGCGAGGCAATTGTAAGATGTTTGATAGAAGAAGATGTAAAAATAATTTATGGATATCCTGGAGGAGCAATCATGCCAGTCTACGATGAATTATACAAATATCAAGATAAAATACAGGTATACAAACTCCAAGAGAAAAAAAATTATCAGGAACAACATATGCTCCAATAGCAGCATCATATGAATATGGAACTGATGCCTATGAAAAAGAATTGAGAGAAAAATATATCAATAAAGAAATTTTTAATATTGATGAATGGGTAAAGTGTGATGTTAGTGAAAGTATTGGGAAAATTATCCGAAGAGGAACAAACTATCTAATCTGTGTAACTGAAGATGGTGAGATGTTTAAACCTTGGATTAAAGATGTATTGGAATCGGTAACTAATAGTAATGCACCTTCTGGTGTTCCTGCCGATCAGAGACTTGTAGGGACTGATGCTTATCGGAAGTATGTTGAGAAAATGGTTCCTGGAAGTGAATGGGGCAAACAATTTATAAATAAATATAAGAAAAAGTAAGAATTATTAGATCTTCCGATGAGTAATAAAGTATTTGAAGAAGCTCCTCAACGCATAAAGGGTAGTTCTCCTGCCAACACTGTTGTTGACAAAGTTCGAAAGCAGGCTAGACAACTTGCGTATGATATTAGATATGAAGTAAAAGGTGCGTTTAAGGGAGATCAGAAAA
>UPTG01002254.1_pt1 | contig 13441 bp, 10 predicted proteins | sample 2160121 | NCBI WGS metagenome assembly UPTG01 (sample SAMN06266255, study PRJEB28933) | marine metagenome | isolation source: Columbia River Estuary | place: USA:Columbia River Estuary, USA | collected 2014-07-27 | reverse complement strand
CAGAATCAGTTCAGGTGTGCCGTTTAGGTCTATTACTGTTGTGTCGCCGAGTAACTGAGCACCGATTTGATTTGCAAACACGCTACCCAAAGCAAGATCGCGATTTCCCCGGACAACAAATACCTCGGTGCCCGAGTCACTCACCGCTTTGAGTCGCGCGATGACGCGTCGATTGAGTGGCGCATCGTCGTCATCGCCAATCCAGTACTCAAAAAAATCACCGAGAATATAGAGGCGGTCCATGCCATGCTCTCTTTCCAAGAGCGCATAAAGACCTGCCTCTATCTCAGGGGTGTTGTCGCTGAGGTGAAGGTCGCTGATGAACAGCGTGGTTGCCATGGGTCAGGCGGCAGCTACCGAGATGGATTCAATTACAACGGTCTCTTTGGGAACGTCCTGGTGGCCTGATTTGTTCCCAGTTTCTACCGCACGAATTTTATCCAGCACAGCATCACCTGCAGTAACTTTACCAAATACGGTGTAGCCCCAGCCCTGCATGTTCTTCCCAGAGTGATTCAGGAAGTCGTTGTCTTTTACGTTTAGGAAAAATTGAGCGGTTGCAGAATGTGGATCCATGGTGCGCGCCATAGCTATGGTGCCACGATCGTTTTTGAGTCCATTGTCGGCCTCATTTTCGATAGGCTCACCGCTCTCTTTTTGCTGCATGTCGGCATCAAAACCGCCGCCCTGAATCATAAAGTTATCAATGACGCGGTGAAAAATCGTACCGTCGTAAAAGCCTTCCGTTGCATAACGCACGAAGTTCTCGACTGTTTTTGGTGCTTTTTCGGCATCGAGCTCTAACGTGATAACGCCAAATGTGGTTTTCATTTCAATGACTGTGCTAGACATGATGTCTCCTGGCCCGATGATCAAAGGCGCGCATGCTACACGGTTTAGGAGACGGGTGCGATACGTTACGTCCCCAAATTTCTCGGCGCTGGATCGGTGTAATGTTGGGGTAAGATGAATTTTTTACGTAACTAAGCCCAAAGCGACCAAATCGCCTGCGATCTCCGCTAAGCCTTGGTATCATGCGCCGTCGATTTAGAGGCCACCTATGAGTACCGAAGCCCGAAGCAATTTCCTTAAGACCCAGATTCAATCCGATCTTGACACAGGTGGGGCCCGCCGACTGGTTACCCGGTTCCCGCCTGAGCCCAACGGATTTCTGCATTTGGGTCATGCAAAATCGATAACAGTGAATTTTGAGCTGGCGAAACAGTTTGGTGGAGAATGTCACCTGCGTTTTGATGACACCAACCCCGAAAAGGAAAGTCAGATTTTTATCGACGCAATCCAAGAGGATGTGCGCTGGTTGGGGTATCAGTGGCACGGAGAGGTGCGCTATGCCTCGAGTTATTTTCAGCAACTCTATGACTGGGCGCTGCATCTTATCGACCAGGGCGATGCATATGTTTGTGATTTGTCCGCTGATGAAGCCCGAGAGTACCGCGGTAGTTTGACTGAGGCTGGCCGTAACAGCCCTCATAGATCCCGCTCTATCGAAGTGAATCGTGACCTCTTCGAGCGAATGCGAGCTGGAGAGTACCCAGATGGTAGTCGGGTATTGCGCGCAAAAATTGATATGGCCTCCCCAAATATTAATTTGAGAGATCCCATTTTGTACCGGATTCGAAAAGCCCATCACCATCAAACGGGTGATGCATGGCCGATCTATCCCACCTATGACTTTGCTCATGGACAAGAAGACGCTATCGAGGGCGTGACGCATTCAATTTGTACGCTTGAATTTGAAGATCATCGGCCCCTCTATGACTGGTTTATCGAGCATTTGCCCGTGCCCTCCCGACCTCGGCAGATTGAGTTTGCTCGTTTAAATACCAGTTACACGATGACCAGCAAGCGAAAGCTCAAACAGCTGGTTGACTCCAAAGCGGTTGAAGGCTGGGATGACCCAAGAATGCCCACCCTCGCAGGTCTTCGGCGGCGGGGCTATCCACCGGCGGCAATACGACATTTTTGTGAAGAAGTGGGTACTTCGCGCTCTGATAGCGTCGTTGACGTCGCTATGCTCGAGAGTGCGGTGAGGAATCAGTTAAATGCCGAGGCGCCAAGGGTTATGGCCGTCCTCAACCCACTACCGCTGACGATTACGAATCGCGAAAGACCCGAGGTTTTGGCGGTCGCTAATCATCCGGGAGATCAGGCTATGGGTACTCGTTCGGTACCCTTTACCTCAGAGCTCTATATCGACGCCGCCGACTTCCGAGAGGAGGCCAATAAAAAGTACAAGCGGCTCGTGATCGGTAAGCGGGTCAGATTGCGCGGCGGCTATGTCATTGAAGCTGATCGATGTGATCACGACAGCGCTGGTGAAGTTTCCCATGTTTACGCTCATGTCGTAGAAGGCACTTTAGGCGAGGATCCCCCTGACGGAATTAAGGCTAAGGGCGTGATTCACTGGGTATCTGCGACAGAGGGATTAAGCGCTGAAATTCGCTGTTACGACCGCCTTTTTACCGATCCCAATCCGGGCAAAGCCGAGGATATGATGGCGTTGCTCAATCCCAAATCTTTAGTTCGACTAGAACACGCCGTAATTGAACCCTCGGCTGCGTTAGCTGCGAAGGAGGGGGCCTACCAATTTGAGCGAGAGGGTTATTTTGTTGCTGACCGCTATGATCACACCCCTGAAAAGCCTGTGTTTAATATGACAATAGGTCTGAGAGATACTTGGAGTGACTCTCATGGCTGAGCTGCGTTTTACCAATACCTTGACGGGTCAAAAAGAGGTGTTTGAGCCTCGAGACCCCGACAGAATAACCCTCTACGTTTGTGGTCCCACGGTCTACAATCTTGCGCACATTGGTAACGCTCGCCCCGTGGTGACCTTCGATATGCTTTATCGAGTGCTTCGCGCGTTGTACCCGACAGTGGTTTACGCGCGCAACATTACGGACATCGACGACAAAATTATTGCAGCTGCTCGTGAGCGTAACGAGGGTATTGACGCGGTGACTAAAGAGTTCACTGATAAGTACCGTGAGGACATGGCCCAGTTGAACGCGCTTTCGCCGGATCTTGAACCCCGCGCTACCGAAAATATTGAGCCCATGCGCGATTTAATCACGCAGCTCATTGCTCGTGGACACGCCTACGCAGCTGAAGGGCATGTGCTTTTTGACGTGACCTCAATGCCTAGTTACGGGGCGCTGAGTGGTCGCAACCTTGAGGATATGCTCGCTGGAGCCCGAGTCGAAGTCGCTGACTATAAGCGCAGTCCCGGAGACTTTGTGCTTTGGAAGCCCTCAGCTGAGGACGAACCGGGTTGGGATAGCCCATGGGGCTGGGGGCGGCCGGGCTGGCATCTCGAATGTTCAGCGATGATTCGTGCACATCTTGGGGATGCTATTGATATTCACGGGGGAGGGCGAGATCTCATTTTTCCCCATCATGAAAACGAGCGGGCACAGAGTTGCTGCGGTTACGGTGGCGATTTCGTCCGCTATTGGCTGCATAATGCTTACGTTGATATGGACGGTGAAAAAATGTCCAAATCACTGGGCAATGTTCGCACTGTTCGTGATTTGCTGGGCCTTTATCCCGGTGAAGTGCTTCGTTTTGCACTGCTGTCTACGCATTACAGGTCGCCGCTAAATTTCTCAGGAGAAGTGCTGGATAACGCCAAATTAACGCTGAATAGCTTTTATCAGGCGCTGCGGAATACGAGTGATATATGCCCAGAAGATGTCCGTCCAGAAGATACGCCGGCGTTTACAGCGCTTCTTGATGACCTGAATACCCCAAAGGCTATTGCCGCATTGCACGCCTCTTGCAAAGCCTTGAATAAGGCAGATGCAAAGACAGCGGCCACCTGTAAGGGTGAGCTCTTGGCCATGGGTCGCCTTATGGGGCTGTTGGGTAGTGACCCGGAGCAATGGTTCACGGAGTCGTCCTCGAGTGCAGCGTTAACCCCGGAAGACATTGAGCAGCGTCTGGCTGCACGTCTCGAAGCCAGGGCACGTAAAGATTTCGCCGCGGCAGATGCCGTCCGTGATGAGTTACAGGCGGCGGGTATTGAGCTTGAGGACGGCCCAAAAGGCACGACCTGGCGGCGATCCTGACACCGAGTACTCTCGGTTAGTCGCGCACCGTTTGTTTATGCCGTCGCTACTGGTAATGCCGAGGCTTGGGGGATGTTATTAGTCAAATAACTTCTCACCGCTGGAGAACATAAGGTAAAACACCAGACCAAAAAGGGTTACGCCTCCCGCGAGGGAGAAAACAATGATCCAAGATCCCGTCAACTCAAGGATCAAGCCGGTCACGAAGACGCCAATAATACCTGGGATGGCACCCGCAGTATTGGTAATACCCATGAGTGTTCCAGCATGTCTGGGGGCAACGTCCATGTGGTTAACAGCAAATCCACCTGTGACAAAGGCTCCAAGTGCCGAGCCCACCGTCATTGTTGCAATGGCCATCCATACGGTATCGAGATGCCCCACTGTAACTAGGGCAGCCGTTAATCCACCGAATCCAATGGTTTGCATCAACTTCCTAACCTTACCCACGGCGATCCCGTTCTTGATCAGTCGATCGGCAAGGTTGCCAGCGATATTCAGAAAAAATACAGAGGCGATGGAAGGAATAATTGCGAGGAGGCCTACAGAGGCATAATCAACCCCCAGCCCTTTGTTGATGTAAGTGGGCATCCAGGACAGCAGGACAAATAGAGACCAGTTGTTGCAAAAATGTGCGACAACAATGGCCCATACAGGCATAGATCTCAGAAAGTGGTGCCAGGGAGGCGAGGTCTGCTCATCGTCCACAGGCACGTCGTTGTCTAAAGCGATTAAGGCTAATTCATGGTCAGTGATGTCGGCGTGCTGTTGAGGCGTAGAGGTGACCAGTCGCTGCCAAAAAAAGAACCACACGATGCCGACTGCGCCGAAGGAATAAAATGCCCATTGCCAGCCCCATATTTGAACAATAATAGGCGTGGTTACCAAGGCGAATATGGTGCCAAGCGGTATTGCGCTGTTAATTAATCCTATGGCTCTAGAGCGTTCTACTGAAGGGATCCACTTTGAAAACGTACTGTAAATGGCGGGAAATGTGACCGCTTCACCCATGCCCATGGCAATGCGGGTGAGAATGAGCACGGTAAATCCTAGTGCGGCGGCGGGTGGTGTCAGCATGGTGAACAAAGACCAGAGTATGACGCCCATACCAAGAACGGCCTTACCACCATAGCGATCAGCTAAACGCCCCCCAACGACTTGAAGAAGTACGTAGCCAATGAAAAATGAGGACAGTACTAACCCTTGTTGCTGCATCCCCCAGCCAAGGTCGGCGGCCATAGGAATAATAGCGACGGAAATGTTTACTCGATCGATATAGCAGATAAATACTGCTAAAAAAGACAGACCCACGACATGAACACGCTTGGGCCAATGAGTTGGATTGAGCATGATGGCTTCTCTAAAATTTTTGACCACCTTAGGTTAATCGTGGCCATGTCGCCAGTGGGATTTGGCTGGAGATCTCAGTAGATGCCACTTTATTTACCGAGTAGTTGGCTCAATTAGAGGCGGGCAAAATCGAAAAGATTTTATTGAGTCAGAGGATTGAGCTAGGCGTGTCTCGCATTTCGTGCCGATATCAAGCGTCGTAAATGATAAGGCCTCTCCCATAGCCATCATTTCCTCTGGCTATGTAAGAGGCGTTGTGGGAGTGAAGGAGAGGGCGGCTATCCCAGTGCTTTTTCGCCGGAGAGGACGGTTTGCTGAATAAGGGTGTTAATAGTCATGGGGCCTACGCCGCCAGGTACAGGCGTGTATGCAGCGACGCGATCTAAAAGCGGGCTTAGTTCGATATCGCCAACGCCTCCGGGGTGGTAGCTCGCATCGACAACGACGGCGCCATCTTTCACCCAATCAGCTCTTATGAATTCTGGCCTTCCCACAGCTCCTACGATGATATCGGCTTGGCGAATATGGTCTGCGAGATTTTGGGTGCGCGAGTGGCAAATGGTAACCGTGGCATTAGCCTGCAAAAGCATCATGGCCATGGGCTTGCCCAAAATTGGGCTGCGTCCCACTACGACAGCGTGTTTCCCCTCAAGCGGTATTTCATAATGGCCTAGCAAGCGCATGATGCCTTGAGGCGTTGCACAGCCATAGGCGTCTTCGCCCATGGCCATTCGGCCGAAACCTAGACAGGTGACACCATCGACATCCTTTGACAGATCGATCATATCGAAGGCGGCGCGCTCATCGATTTGACTGGGAACTGGATGCTGCAACAAAATTCCGTGGACGTCGGGGTTGTTGTTAAGGACCTCCAGCTCTCGCAGTAACTCGTTGGTTTTTAATGTCGATGGCAGTTCTATGGCCATTGATTCCATACCAATGCGACGGCAGGCGTTGCCTTTCATCTTCACGTAAGTCGCAGAAGCGGGATCGTCCCCCACCAAGACGGTGGCTAGCACGGGGATCCGCCCACCCGATCGCTCTTTCAGGCCTTCAACGCGAACACTTAGTGCTTCTTCAGTTAATTTTGCAACATGCTTGCCATCTAGTACGACTGCGGTCATTTTCTGCCCCATTCAACGAGTTTTCAAAACGTGGGCAAGTCTCCCAGAAAAACCCCGTTAATAACAAGGATGTAAGTCGTGAATTGACCGCCTTCGGTCAAATCAGTATCCTTCGCGCCGTTGGTCATTCATCGAGGCCCCACCAGCAAGCTGGAGGTAGTGTATTCTTGATGATGGATACGACGTCGGAGTGTAGCGCAGCCTGGTAGCGCGCCTGCTTTGGGAGCAGGATGTCGGGGGTTCGAATCCCTCCTCTCCGACCATTTCTATGGTGGCTGTAGCTCAGTTGGTAGAGCGCCGGACTGTGACTCCGGTTGTCGCGGGTTCGATCCCCGTCAGCCACCCCATGTTTTTACGGTCTAGCGTCACTAGCTCCGATTAGGATCGGAGGCAAGGTGCAGACCCTCCTCGGAACAGCAGTGGGCTGAAATCAGCTCTAGGTCGTAAACTCCCCCTAATCTGAGGAGGGTTTATTGTGCTGGCGATTACCGCTTTACTGATTACTGCAATTTTGTTCGGCGGTATGGTTCTTTACTCTTTTGGCTTTGCTGCTTTTCTCTTTAGCCACCTTCCCGCGAGTGACGCCGGGACGATTTTGCGAAAAGCCTTCCCAGTTTTTTATCTGTGGTGTATCGCGGTAGCACTCGTGGCCGCAGGATTACTAGTCTTTTTAGACACGCTATCTGCTTGGCTTGTGGTGGCTATTGCACTCACTACCGTGCCCGCTAGACAGTTGTTGATGCCCGCCATCAATGCTTCGAGCGACAACAATGACAGGCGCCGCTTTAATTTGCTCCACGGGTTGTCCGTGCTCCTGGCGTTGGCACAGATGATTGTGCTGGGTTACGTATTGACTCGTATAGCGATCTAGCCGTCATCGCCATGCAAAATTTTGCATGGCTGAAATCTTATTAGCCCGATACCGGGCGCCGAAGCTCCGCAGCCCTTCAGTTCAGAAAAAGAGCCCTAATAAGCCCTTTTGCGTCAGTGTCATTGCTGTCTTTGATCTTGAAATTACAGGGCTACACAAAAGCTGTTTGCTGTATTGGGGGTTTGGTTTGTGAGCTCGCACTGAGTTGCTCCTCAGCCATAGCAATAGCGATTTGTTGGGTACCCACTGCCCGATCATGCGCTCGCTCAAGAATATTCGCCACGTTGTGGCCAATGTGCTCCAGCGCCGCAGCTCGTGTGTCACTACAGGCATTGTGCTGCTGATGATGAATATCAATGATTCCCCCTGCGTTAATTGCGAAGTCAGGGCAGTAAACAATATTGCGAGATCTGAGGCGCTCGTCATCTTCAGTTGTTGCCAACTGATTGTTAGCGGCCCCTGCGATTATCCGAGTCCGGAGTTTGGCAATACTACTTTCATCTAGCACCGCGCCCATGGCACAGGGGGCCAATACGTCGCAGGGTTGGAATAAAATTTCATCAGGACTCACAGCTGTGAGCCCCAGGTCGTTTTTTGCGCGCCTTAAATTGTCGACATTGATATCGCTGCCATAGACTTTTGCACCGGCGTTGGTAAGGTTTTTTGCTAAGTGATATCCGACATGGCCAAGACCTTGAATAGCAACAGATCGACCCGCTAAACATTCGGTGCCAAATACCTGCCTGATCCCCGCAATAATTCCTAAAAATACCCCATGGGCTGTGGCAGGGGAGGGGTCTTCTCTTTTTTGGGCGTTGATGCCAGTGACGTGACGCGTTGTTTCCGCTACCACCCGCATGTCATCAGGACATGTGCCAGAGTCCTCGGCAATGATATAACGTCCGGCCAACGTGTCGACAAACGCGCCCATGGCCCGCAATAACGCCGGTGTTTTTTCGCGGTGCGGATCGCCCAAAATTACCGACTTGCCGCCGCCGAAAGGCAGTCCTGCAAGGGCTGACTTATAAGTCATTCCCCGGGAAAGCCGGAGAGCGTCGCGAAGGGCTTGGGCTTCTTGAGCATAGGGAAACATTCGGCAACCTCCGACAGCGGGCCCTAACTGGGTGTTGTGGATGGCGATGATGGCGGTCAGACCGCTGTCGGCATCTTTTGTCGTGATGACAGTTTCGTGCTCGGCGCTGTCTTGAGCAGTCAATTTGGACATGCGTGTTGTCTCCGTGAAAGTAAAATGCTTTAAGCGTTCTGACGTTTTTTTGCTCGGCTAGTTAGTCGCAGCTGCGTGAAACATTGTGCTCGAGTCCCTTTTGCGGAAGGCGATTAAAAGTTGCTCTTGTTCTAGAGCAAGATTCATTCGGTTTTTTGACCGCACATAGCCAAAGCCGCGCAGCCGTTTGGGCAGTGTCGCAAGGGTGACGGCGTCTTGATAATTACTGTCATCGAGCCCGTTGGTGATCAGCTCGATTAGATTCAAATAGTTTTTCAGGTCTTTGCGTTCAGCTCGTCTTTCTGCGCTGTACCCAAAAACGTCAAATTTTGTCCCTCGGAGAAATTTAAGCCGCGCTAACATGGAAAAAATGGGCAGTATCCAAGCACCAAACTCTCGCTTGGCTATTTTTCCCGTGACCGGATCGGGGCGACAAAGCAGTGGTGGCGCCAGATGGAATCGAAGCTTGTATGGTCCGCTAAACTGATGGGACAGCTGTTGATGGAATTGGGGGTCGGTGTGTAGGCGCGCCACCTCATATTCATCCTTAATTGCCATTAGTCGATACAGCTGCTCGGCCACGGTCCACGTTAAGGAATTATTTTGTTCTGAGTGGGGGTCACGATATCGCAAGGTCTCCATATGATTGCGATATTGCTGGGCATACGATGCGCTTTGATAGCTGGTTAGTCTGTCGACCCGATCGTCTATTAAGTTTTCAAGTGTCATTGGTGGGCGTTCTAAGCGGGTAGCGGGTGGGCGTGCAAACCTTTGATAAACTGAGTCTGGGTTATGAGCATAGTGGCGACCTAACTCAAAAGCTTCTTTATTAAAATTAATGGCGATGTTGTTGATTTCGATCGCTTGGATTAGCGCCTCTCTCGATACGGGAATCCAACCTTTTTGCCAAGCGCAGCCCATAAGAAAAAGGTTGGCACCAATGGTGTCCCCCATCAATTCCCGCGCGATTTCAGTGGCATTTACGAAGGCTAATTCGGCGCCAACCTCTCGGGTTATTTTACTCTTCATGCCGGCCAAGGGGAATTTTGCATCGGGGTCATGAAGGAAGGCTGCGGTAGCCTGTTCTTCAATATTTACCAGTGCATGCGTTCTGCCGACCGCGGCCTTCGCCAGACACTCATAACCTGCGGTTACAACGAGATCACAGCCGATGAGTAAATCGGCTTCACCGGCGGGAATACGCACGGCTTTAATTTGCTCCTGCTCGCTAGCTATCCGCACATGACTAGTTACTGCACCGAACTTTTGGGCTAACCCTGTTTGATTCATGGTTGCGCAGCCCTTGCCTTCAATGTGTGCTGCCATGGCTAGCAGAGAGGAGATTGTGAGCACCCCCGTGCCACCAACGCCAGACACTACTGTGTTCCAAGGCATAGATAGGTCGGGCAGGTTGGGTTCTGGCAGAGAAGGCAGAAGCGTAATAGGTTGTGCAGATGAATCCGGATGTCGAGGGGCTCCCCCAACAACAGATATGAAGCTAGGGCAAAAGCCCTTGAGGCAGCTGAAGTCAGTATTGCAGGCATTTTGGTCAATCTGTCGCTTTCGACCGAGGTCTGTATCTTTAGGTATGACTGAGAGACAGTTTGATTCGGCGCTGCAGTCGCCACAGCCCTCACAAACGGCATCATTGATGACAACCCGGCGTGAGGCTCTAGCAAGCTTTCCCTTTTTTTGCTGGCGCCGTTTCTCCGTAGCGCAGAGTTGTTGGTAAACAATGACCGACGTCCCTATGTACTCCCGAAGTTCGACTTGCAGCGTTTCCAGAGTGTCTCGGTGACTTAAGCTAAAGCCGGGGATATCCTCAAACTGCCCATTGAAGTTTTCCGGCTGATCGGAGACAAGTGCAATCCTTTGCACACCTTCGCCTCGCAATTGGTGTATCAAGTTACTGACACTCAGAGCTCCGTCTATGGGCTGGCCGCCCGTCATCGCAACAGCTTCGTTGTATAAGATTTTGTAGGTGATGTTCACGCCTGCTGCGACCGCGGCGCGGATTGCCAGCACCCCCGAGTGAAAGTATGTGCCGTCACCGAGATTTTGAAACACGTGGGGCGTGTCGGTGAAAGGAGCCTGGCCTATCCAAGTTGCACCTTCACCACCCATTTGTGTGAACGTGTGGGTCTCACGGTCAGGCATCCAGGTGGCCATATAGTGACAGCCTATGCCGCCCAGGCCGCGACTACCCTCGGGGATTTGAGTCGAGGTGTTATGAGGGCACCCCGAGCAGAAATGCGGTGTGCGCTCAATTGTGTCAGCGGGCACGGCTAAGGATTTTTCTTTTTGTTCTATCCAGCGAACTCGTTCTTCGAGAGTAGGGCTGGTAAAAAATCTGCGTAAACGCCCGGCAATAGCTAATGCAACCATGGCGGGAGTCAGCTCGCCTAAATTGGGCAGTAGATCGCATCCGTGTTCGTCGAACTCCCCGACGACTCGGGGGCGCGAGCCTACTGGATAGTTGTACAACTGAGAGGTTAACTGGTCTTCAATGATCGAGCGTTTTTCTTCAACGACGAGAATTTCTTCTAGACCCTCGGCAAATTGATGGGTCTGTTGGGGTTCAAGAGGCCATGGCATGCCGACTTTATAAACCCGGAGACCGATCTCTGCTGCGGAGCTGTCGTCAATGCCCATATCCTCTAGTGCCTGCAGCACATCAAGATAGGCTTTCCCGGAGGTGATAATTCCTAGTCGAGGCCTTGGACTGTCTAAAACGATTGGATTGAGGTTGTTTACTCTGGCAAATTCTCGGGCGGCATAAATTTTATATTTGTTCAGGCGTCGCTCCTGATCTAACGGCTTATCCGGCCAGCGGGCGCTGACGCCCCCCTCGGGTAATTCAAAGCCCTCTGGAATTTGGATGGATATCCGAGCAGCGTCGATATTGGCGGAAATCGCTGAGTCCATATTTTCAGTAATAGCTTTCAACGCTACCCAGCATCCGGAAAATCGTGAGAGTTCCCAGCCAAATAATCCAAGGTCTAGAACCTCCTGCACGTTGGCTGGGGCTAATACGGGAACCGAGGCACCGATGAACATATGCTCAGATTGGTTGGGTAGGGTAGAGGATTTGCAGGCGTGATCATCCCCAGCAACGGCGAGTACACCACCTTTGGGCGCTGTGCCAAATGCATTGGCGTGTTTAATGACGTCCATTGAGCGATCAACGCCGGGACCCTTGCCGTACCAAAGCCCGAAAACGCCATCGAATTTTGAGCCCTTGAATAGCTGGTTTTGCTGGCTACCCCAGACCGCAGTGGCGGCGAGTTCTTCATTGACACCAGGCTGGAAATAAATATTTTGGCTTTTTAAAAAATCTCTGGCCTGCCACAGGGACTGATCGACGCCGCCCAGTGGTGAGCCTCGGTAGCCCGATATAAAGCCAGCAGTGTTGAGTCCTCTTTGCTGATCGCGTTGCTGTTGCAGCATGGGTAAACGCACAAGCGCTTCGATACCCGTCATGTAGGCTCTGCCCGTCTGAATCGTATATTTATCGTCTAGCTGGACCTGCCGGTTTAGAGGTGCTTTTGTAGGGTTCATCATGGGATCCTAATAGCGAGATCAACGCGCAAATTTTCCCAAAATATAGGGAATTTATTATCTTATATTTGGCTTTAAAGTTTTTATATTGGATAATAATTTCTTTTAAAACATAATAAGTGGCAAAAATATGCATATCATGTCCAAGGTAGATCGACAGATTTTGGGTGTTTTGCAAAGCGATGCCGCCATCAGTACTGCTGATTTAGCGGAGCGGGTGCACATGTCGCAGTCGCCTTGCTGGCGCAGAGTAAACCGCCTTCAGGAATCTGGTGTTATTAGAGGCCAGGTGGCGCTGCTAGATCGGCAGCTGCTAGGCATGGAGGTGGTTGTTTTTGCCACGGTCAACTTGACCCAGTCAGGGCGGCAAAATTTGCTGGCTTTTGAAGCGGACATTATCCATCACCCAGAGGTTTTAGAGTGTTACACCATGACGGGGATTTGGGACTACGTTCTGAAAATAGTCACACGTGACATTCGGCACTACGAGGACTTTGTTCGTAACACGCTCAATACGATGGAAATGATTCGCGAGCTTCACTCACACATGGCGGTAACCGAAATCAAAAACACCACCGCACTGCCTATTTCTACCCAGCTTAAGGAGCCAGATGTCGACTGATTAACGTCGTGAATTGACCTCTGGAACAGTTTTTAGGGGGGGGGTATCAGCGAAACGGTCGCGTAAAGCGAAGAAGCCGTTCTTGGTGAGGGGATGGTGATTGGGGCGATCCTTGCCCCGGTGGGCTTTGTGGGGCGGGAACAACGTTCCTAGCTTTTGAGTCTTCCGTGACTCGCACCCGTCAAAAACCGGTCTTCCTGACTTGCATGTAGATTAGAGCTCTTCATTTGCGATGTCAATCCTAAATTGCAACTTTTATTGCAACGATCTCATGATGTGTTGCTTTCGACCTAAAAGCCTTGGCAAACAGCTCGACTGTGGGCCCTCTGCGGTAGCAACATCAGGTTTAGGGCCGATAATAAATGGTGGATCAAGCATGACTGCGCATGTTGCAAGGGGCGCTATGTACCTGGTCAAAATGGGTATAACCGCTGATGTGAATTTCTGGGGATGGTTTTTGCCATGTCATCACTGAAGGCCCAATGTCGACGGGTCAACTGCAGCTACGAACCGTTTACTGTAAGAGCGTATTTAGTCTCAAGCGCGATTGATATCGGTAGAGTGTGCTATTACTCACAAGCTTTTACTGAGCATGATTCCGTT
>UPTG01002251.1_pt1 | contig 13447 bp, 12 predicted proteins | sample 2160121 | NCBI WGS metagenome assembly UPTG01 (sample SAMN06266255, study PRJEB28933) | marine metagenome | isolation source: Columbia River Estuary | place: USA:Columbia River Estuary, USA | collected 2014-07-27 | reverse complement strand
GAATTATGCTCTAGTTCAAGGGAATACGCTCCTAAATCACCGCGATGGTATCTATTTGGAATTTGTAGAAAACTCTCAAATATTGAACAACCATAGCGAGGGAAATATTCGCTACGGGTTGCATTTTATGTTTTCTCACCATGATGATTATCTGAATAATAAATTCATTAACAATGGGTCTGGCGTTGCGGTTATGTTTTCAGATCATGTAAACATGTTTAACAATCTTTTTAAAGACAATTGGGGCGATGCCGCTTACGGATTATTACTTAAGGACATTAAGGACAGTAAGCTGGAGGGCAACATTTTTCAGAAAAACACCATTGCCATACAAGCGGATAATGCCATGCGTATTTACATTTTTAGCAACAACTTTGTAGAAAATGGGTGGGCATTAAAAATTATGGGAAACTGCATGGAGAATGAAGTAGTTGAGAATAATTTTGTTTCGAACTCTTTTATGGTTTCGACCAATTCTTCTTACAATCATAATCTTTTCGATAACAACTATTGGAGTGAATATTCAGGTTATGACTTGGACAAAGATGGGGTAGGAGATGTTCCTTATAGACCCGTTAGTTTGTTTTCATATACGGTCACGAATAATCCGCCAACGCTCATTTTAATGCGAAGTACTTTTATTGAACTGTTGAATGCCGCAGAAAAAGTTATTCCGGTAATTACGCCTGAAACACTATTTGACGAACATCCTAAAATGAAATTAATACTCCATGATTGAAATTGTAGGATTAGAAAAAAAGTTCAAGAAAAAGAGCGTTTTAAAAGGGGTAGATTTAAAACTAGAGCCTGGAAAAAGTTATGCCATTTTGGGTCCAAATGGTTCAGGTAAATCTACGCTCATCAAATCTATTTTAGGTTTGGTTAACCCAACATCGGGTAACGTTTATATAGATGGAGAATCGGTAAAAAACAATCCCAATACACGTATTGATATTGGTTATATGCCTCAGATTGCTAAGTTTCCTGCTAACCTCACGGTAAGAGAGCTCTTCAGTTTAATAGAGAAGTTACGGGGTAAAAAAGCTGAACCAGACTATTATATGAAGGCCTTTAGAATGGAAGAATATCTCGACTATAAGCTTGGTCAACTTTCTGGAGGTACAGTGCAAAAGGTATCCGCAGTAGCGGCATTAATGTTCAATCCGAGCTATGTCATTTTAGATGAACCAACGGTAGGTTTAGACCCGGTTTCTAGAATGTTTATGAAAAAAGAAATTAAGACGCTAAAGAAACAGCAAAAGACCATATTGTTTACCAGCCATCTTTTGACAGACATTGAAGATTTAGCAAATGAAGTTATATTTCTCTTGGAGGGTGTGGTTTATTTTAAAGGAACACCATATGAGCTTTCCGTGAAAACACAAACGGAGAACTTAGAGGAGGCCATTGCTCAACTGTTTTTAAAAGAAGGAATAAATGAATAATTTTTGGCGTGTCTTTAAAATAACCTTTACCGATGTAATTCGCAGTAAATGGAATATTGGATTCCTTTTATTTTTCCTGGGATTGGCTTTTGCATTACTGCATTTTTCTGATAATTTATCTAAAGCGCTTATCAGTATTTTAAATGTTGTACTTTTTATTGTTCCCTTAATGGGAGCGATTATGGGATCCATGTATTTCTATAATTCAATAGATTTTATTGACTTATTATTGGCTCAGCCTTTAAAAAGATCGAGTGTGTTTTTAGGGCAGTCTATGGGTTTGAGCCTAGGAATAGCCTTGTCTTATCTGCTAGGTATCGGTATTCCGTTTCTATCTTTTGGCTTGATGGAGTCGGCAGATATTTTTAATTTCTTTTCACTTTTAGTTTCCGGTGTTTTTCTAGCGGTAATATTCACAGCCTTCTCCTATATGATAGCTATTTTCAATCCCGATAAGGTAAAGGGGATTGGTATTGCTTTATTATCCTGGCTTGTATTATCTGTGGTGTACGATGGTTTATTTCTTATTTATTTAATGGTCTTTAGCGAGTATCCAGTTGAAAAACATGCCATTGTTATTGCGCTGCTTAACCCTATCGATTTAGCCAGAATTATGACTATGCTAAAATTAGATATTGCTGCTTTGCTGGGTTATACAGGCGCTGTGTTTAAGTCTTTCTTTGGTTCCTATTTAGGTTTGATGCTTTCCACTTTAGCAATGCTGTTTTGGGCGGTTTTCCCTTTTGTATTCATTTCTAGAAAAGGTAATAAAAGAGATTTTTAAGGTGGTTATAAATCATGTTTATGACCAAGTCATAAAACTACCTTGCATGATAAATACCTCTTTTCTTGATTGCAAAGAATAAATACGAATGTGAAAATTGCAACATCTGTGAGATAAGTCTTTTTAAGACAATGAAAACAGATTCGTTGAGACAACTCTCTTTGAATAAAAGAGAGGTTTACTTTAAGAAAGGACAAGTTGTTTTTAATGAGTTTAACTCTCCAGAAGGTATATATGCTGTTTTTAGTGGTAGCCTAAAAATATACAAAGAAGGAAAATCGGGAAAAGAACAGATCTTAAAATTTGTTGGGCCAGGTGCGGTTTTAGGATACCGGGCAATCTTGTGCAATCAGACGTTTGGTGTATCTGCTACTACTTTAGAAGATACCAGTTTATGCTTTATTCCGAAATCAACGTTTCAAGAACTGCTTGCACAAGATATTGAGTTTGCCCAGCAAATGCTGCAAGAGCTTTCTGTAGATCTTGGAGATTCAAGATCGAGTATAATTGGGCTAACGCAAAAAAGTGTTGAGGCAAGAATTTCAGAGACACTATTAAATCTAAAAGCATTTTACGGGCAAGACGAAAAAACTGAATTCTTGACAAAAAAGATTAGTCGAACACACATTGCTCAATTGTGTGGAGTTACTCTAGAAAGTGCTATAAGAACGCTGAAAAAATTGGAGAAAGAGGGTGTTATTTCTCTTGAGAAAAAAGAAATCTGCATAAGAAATTCTTCAAAGCTTGCAGAATTGGCTGGTGTAGAATTCTAAATCTAGAATAGCAATATCATTAGTATCTTGTGACCCTAAGTTAAAGGGTTTTCCCATAAAAAGACAAGCTAAAACAATCAAGAAAAAAGACATTGCTCTTGGCGTATAATTCATATCTGTATGTTAGCTAAGATTCTGTATTACATACTGATCTTACCTGCTTCATTGTTGCCAATGTCCTTTCTGTATGGTTTTTCAAAAGTATTCTTGCTTTTAGTGTACAATATATTCGGGTACAGAAAAGAAGTTGTACATACTAATTTGAGGAATGCGTTTCCTGAAAAATCAGAAAGTGAAATAAAGTTAATTGCCAAAAAGTTTTATCGTCATTTCGGCCAAATTTCTGCTGAGGGCATAAAAGGATTTACCATTTCAAAGAAGAATCTTTTAAGTCGATATAAAGTGACGAACCCAGAAATTGTTGAACAATTTTATGAAGAGGGAAAAAGTGTTCTTCTGGTTTCTGGGCATTATGGTAATTGGGAGTTTATGGTGCAGTCTTTAAATCTTCATTTTTCGCATCAAGGCACTGGAGTTGGCAAGCCTATTACGAGCGATGGCTTTGGCAGAATTATGAACAAAAGCCGTACCCGTTTTGGTATGGAGATTTGGGATCACTCGAATGTGCGTCAAGAAATAAAAACACACTTAGAGAACAAAACCCCTTTTTGCTGTATGCTTTTGGCAGACCAATCCACCTCTAATACCGACAGGAGTTTTTGGATTCGATTTTTAAACCAAGACACGCCTGTGCTTTTTGGGCCAGAGAAATTAGCGCAAACGCATGATCTCCCGATTATTTATTATGATGTGGTTAAAGTAAAACCAGGCTATTATGAATTAACACTAAAGCCAGTTTCTCTTCATCCGAAAGAAGAGGCTTATGGCGATATTACTTTTAAGCACAACAAAATGTTAGAGGAGCTAATTATGAACAAGCCAGAATATTGGTTGTGGTCTCATAAACGCTGGAAGCACAGCGCTCAGTCAGAGAAGTACGAGGTTAGAGTCTAGATTTCCGCATTTTTAATGCAGTGCTATAAATGTCGTAATCAATCGCGTAAAACGCTTTCAATTTTTTTACCAATGCTTTGTCCTCAAAATAACTAGTTGGTTTTTCAGGATTTTGATTTGTAGATGGGATGTTAATCTCAAGTTTTCCTAAGAAATACTTTGCAAAATATTGAATGTCTTCATCGAAATGTTCTGTAATCCCAACAAAGTCGAATTGAGTAATAGGGAATCTCCACAAAAATTGAGCATAAAAATTCTGCATCTCTTTTGAAAAACAAAACTCTTCAAAAGTCCAGTTTTCTTCAACTACTTTTCTATGAAGAGCTCCAGGTGTAGTTTCGGCATTGTAATGTCTAAGCCAGAAGTGGTAATGCGATGCCAAGCGTTCTAGAGGGTCACGCAACCACGTCACAAATCGAATATTCTTATTCCCGTATAGGCCAGCATACTTGTATGGAATGAAATGCCCATGAATACAATCTGACTTTCGGTGATTAAATTTCCATTGGAGTGTTTTTTTACTTTTTTCAAAGCCTTCCAGCGCCATTGCATACCTTTTATCTAAAGGCGTGTTTATGGGTAAATCAGCATAATCGTGCATAAACCTTTTGCCATAGTGAGTTTCTAGCAATGATCTGAAGCTCATTCCACCAGCTTTTGGCATATGTACTGAAATCAACATTAGATTTCTAAAAAAGATTGATTAAACATTTTAAAATTATGACGCAGGTCAAGGAACTTGCCATAATCATTACCAACAAACTTAGTTTAAACTCTTCATTTATTTCACCTCAAAACTGAAGTTACGCAGCAAAAGCTATTGAGTTGGAATATGCGGTATTCTTAATTAGGATTAATGTTTAAGCAATTAGTGCCAATTTGTTTTCGCTGTATTCCAATGGTCATTTAGCTTTTTTAAATCCTAATTACTCTTTTGTCACTTCGAAACTTTGTGTTGCTTCTTTTTCTTTATGTGTGTAAAGGTCAATTACTTCGAGTTCAATATTTCTGTTTTCCGCACTTATTTTGAAATCCTCTATTATTTCTATGACGTCAAAATGAATGAAGTAAGTTTTAGAAGCATCAATAATAACAGAGCAATCGTTAGGAATTTTAGCTAAAGATTTTTGAATAGAGGCTTTGTTTAAAAAAGTAACATCCTCTGAAAGCGTAATCCTAAAATGCTCACCTCCTTCAAGGTCTTCTTTCGTGAGGATAAATGGAATTTTAAAGTTGTTTCTAAGAATAATGATAATTCCGACTACTAATCCTAAGCCAATTCCTTTCAGTAAATCGGTTAGAATTATTCCGAGAATAGTGACAACAAATGGTATGAATTGTTCCAATCCTTGATCAAACATCTTTTTAAACAATGCAGGTTTTGCCAACTTAAACCCAACAACAAAAAGTATTGCTGCTAAAGATCCTAAAGGGATAAGGTTTAAAAGAGTCGGAATTAAGATTATGCTAAACAAGATCATGAATCCATGAATAATTGCACTCATTTTAGAACGGCCACCGGACTGTTGATTTGCAGAGCTACGCACGATTACTTGTGTTAAAGGAAGCCCTCCAATAAAACTTGAAATAATATTCCCTACACCTTGGGCTTTTAGTTCTCTGTTGGTTGGTGTTGTTCTTTTCATTGGGTCGGTTTTGTCAGTAGCTTCAACACTTAACAGTGTTTCCAAACTTGCCACGACTGCAATAAATACAGCTGTTATGTACACTTCAGAAGAGTTTAAGATGCTGAAGTCGGGGAAGGTGAAATTGCTAAAAAACTCTGTTGTGCTATCTGCTGAGGGCAAGTTAACAAGGTGGTCTTTTGAGACATTCAGATTTGGGTTTCCCTCAAAAGCTACATTCAATCCAATGCCACTTAAGACTGCTAAAAGAGGACCGGGAATTGCGCCTAAAATTTTGTTCCCTTTTATCATTTTTGTATCCCATAGAATTAAAATAAACAGGGAAGTAGCTGTAATGATTATTACTCCGGTGTTGATGTAGTCGACCATGTTGATGAGCTCGGAGAAAGTATTTTGCCCATCTGGTTGAATGAATTCAAAGTCACCTTCTGGATCTTCATCATACCCAACAGCATGTGGGATTTGTTTCAAGAAAATTAAAATTCCAATTCCAGAGAGCATGCCGTGTACAACGGATGACGGAAAGAAGTAGGCAATGTTTCCTGCTTTGGCAAAACCCATTAAAATTTGAATAGCACCGGCTAATATACCTGCAACTAAGAAATATTCAAACCCGCCAAGATCTTCAATGGCAGTTGCAACGATTACCGCTAAACCCGCGGCTGGACCGCTTACACCTAAGGAAGAGCCGCTCAATAAGCCGACTACTATACCACCAACGATTCCAGCGATTAATCCTGAGAATAATGGGGCGCCTGAAGCTAGAGCAATTCCTAAACAAAGGGGCATGGCAACTAAGAATACTACTATACTAGATGGGAAATCGTATTTGAGGTTTGAAAGAATTTCCTTGCTGTTAAAAGACATAGTTTAAATTTTGTTATCTGAGTGTTATTTTCGCTGGTGAAGTTGCTCCTTAGTCAGGTTGTACTTCATTTTTTATACTGTTAAAAACAAGTTGAGTGTAAAACTCTGTAATCACAGTGTCATCTTTTTTTACATCTGTCAAAGATGGAATGTGCTCTGAAAAAAACTTTTGTTGATGCGCCCCTTCAATCATTGTTGAAACGAGCATATGCGGACAACCGTATGAGCTGTTCATTTCTGTGATAAGATCACTTACGCGTCTTACAACATTTTTATAGCCATCATAAAACCCTTTCTTTTCACAGGCGTCAACATCATTTACATGATACGTTCTTACGGATTCTGTACGTGTGATTTCATCTAAAAGAACTTCGTTTATGTGTGAAAATGTAACATCTTCTTTAATTGGCTGAGTCAAGATTTTAATGCATTCGATGAGCTTGGTTTCTGCCGATTGAACATTTATAGTTGCGAATACAATTTTATATTCAATCCAACTCCAATACCAACTTGTGAGATACATCAGCAACCTGTGCTTACTTTCAAAATATCTGTAAATGGAACTCTCAGTAGAGCCGATAATTACGCCAAGCTTTTTAAATGTGAATTTGTCAAAACCTATTTCGTGCATTAACTCAATACTGTGGCGAACTATGTTTCTTCCCAACTCAGTGCCGTCTGGGTTCTTTAAATAAAGATTCGGGTTGACTTCGATATGTATTTTTAGATTCTTCAGAGTAGTACTCTTTATTTATGCGCAAATATAATAGTAATACTACTATGTAAGATATGTTTACTATCTAAATATGCTATGAATCCTTTCAATTGAAAATTGTTAGGATAAAGCATTAGGTTTGAGTCAATGACTAAAACTCTGTTTTATGAAAAAATCGTTTTGGTTAACTTTCTTATGCGCCCAATTTACTTCATTGTTGGCTCAGCCAAAATGAGGCTTAGAATGGAATTTCTTTACGTCTACTTATGTTTTTGAAACTGAGTTTGATGATAAACAGAAGTTGAATGCGGACTTCATAAGAGACATGGCGGTTGATGCGAATGGAGATGTTTGGATTAGCAGCGGTGTATCTTCTGGAAATTCTTATTCAGCTGGATCGACTCCTGCAACGGCTCCAGACCCAGGGTATGAAATCAAAAAAGAAATAGAAGCTTTTGACCCTTCAGGAGCATTAGTAGTTTTCAAGAAAGAGTAGAAAGATTGTTTTTGTGGACAGCTTTTATAAACCTCTTGTTCCTTGGAGAAAAGCTCCAAGAATCTCTATACCTAGGCATAAAGCTTGAGAGCGAAAAGAAGGTTCTTTATATTGAAAGTATTGCGAGCTATTAACCTCGAGGAAAGGTTTTTTTGGTCTCATGTCAACCATTGGGGGATAGTTAGAGCTGTGTTCGTTTTTTTGATAGCGATGAAAAGAGCCAGTTGCCTTTCGGTGATTTGTATTAAACGATGTAGTGCTCATAAATATATTTCTGTTAAATATCACGTTGGTTCTTGGACTGATAAGAATTTCAATTGTATTGTTTTGAGACTTTCCATCAATTGAAAAAAAAGAGCAGCAAACGAGAGTTAATACAAGTAAATTGAAAAAACGGGACATGGTTCATGTGTATTTAATAGATCAAATTTAAACTAAGTCACAGCGCTAGTGCAATTGAATAATCCGTATGCCTGAAACTTTTTTGGATTTTATCCTCTTCTCTTGTAATTAAGATTAACAGCCCCAGTTTCAAAACTTTCTGCGTTTATAAGTTCAAAGCGAGTCTCTTTGGGATTATTTGGGAAAAGCGGTATTCCTTCTCCTAAAAGCGTGGGAATAATAGTTATCGTCATTTCATCAATTGCTTCTAAATCTAAAAAGCTACTAATCAACCTGCCACCACCAACAATCCAAATGTCTTTTTTGCTTTTCGCTTTTAGCTGAACAACTGCATTAATGTCAAGAATGTTTAAAAGGGAAGTTCTTGGTGTTTGAATTTTAAATTCACTACTTGATGTCAAAATATATGTATCGCAATCGGCATAGGGCCATTCTACACCAAAACTCATAATTTCTTCATATGTGTTCCGACCAAGTACCACAGCGTCTATGCCTGAAAGAAATGCACCATAGTCGTGGTCGATATTGTTTGGGTTTTCTAAGGCATAAAGCCAATCCAAACTATTGTTTTTTCTTGCAATATAGCCGTCAATACTGGTTGCGATGTAGAGCTTGATTTTAGACATGATATGTGATTTGAATCTGAAAAATACCTCTTTTTTAACACCGATTCTTATTTTTAGCACATGGCTGAAAAAATTGAAAAACAACATACGTTTTGTCGTATTTGTGAATCTTTGTGTGGACTCGAAATTGAAAAACAAGGCAATAAAATAATTTCAATTAAACCCGATAAAGACCATGTGTCCACAAAAGGCTTTGCATGTCCAAAAGGATTGAAGCAACACCATATTTTCAATTCTCCAGACCGCTTGAAATATCCAATGAAACGGGTAGGAGAAAATTGGGAACGCATTTCATGGGATCAAGCATTTAAAGAAATTGGAGCAAAACTAAAGCAACTCAAAGTGGACTTTGATCCAGATGCTATTGCGATGTATGTGGGCACGGCAGCAGGTTTTGGAGTGTTACATCCGATGTTTGGTCAGGGCTTTATGGAAGGGTTGGGGTCTAAAAGTTTATATGCAAGTGCCACACAAGATTGCAGCAATAAATTTGCTGTAGCTAATGAGATGTATGGCTTTCCGTTTACACAACCGTTTCCGGATTTACCGAATACCAATTGCCTCATTATTGTTGGCGCAAATCCTATTGTGAGCAAGTGGAGCTTTCTACAAGTTCCAAACCCGAGTAAACATCTTAAAGAAATGAAAGCCCGAGGTGCGAAGCTTTATGTGGTCGATCCAAGATATACGGAAACCGCGAAAATCGCAGGTGGTTATGTAGCAATAAAACCCGGAACGGATATTTTCTTTTACCTCTCGTTTTTAAATGAACTCATTCGTGTAGGAGGCGTAAATGAAAAAATTGTCAATCAATACACCGAGGGTTTTGACGAACTCGTAGCATTACAAAAAGAGTGGACGCCAGAAAGAACGGCTGAGGTGACCGGTATATCTGCAGAGCTTTTAAAGCAAATGGTGAAAGACTATTCTGAGGCGGATGGCGCTTCTTTGTATTGCTCTACAGGAGTGAATATGGGTTACAACGGCACAATGGCCTTTTGGATTCAAGAATGCATCAATGCGATTAGTGGAAATCTGGATAGAACTGGAGGAACATTAGTAAGTAAAGGCCTTATTGATTTTGCAAAATTTGGAAAGAAAAACGGCTTGTTAGTTCGTGAGGATCGCTCGCGTATTGGCAATTTAAAATCTGTTAACGATGCCTTTCCTGGTGGCGTTCTAGCCGATGAGATATTGACGCCTGGAGATAAACAAGTGAAGGCACTTTTTGTAACTGGCGGAAATCCACTGATAACAATGGCGAATTCCAATAAAATGCGAAAAGCTTTTCAAAAACTTGAACTGCTTGTGACCTTGGATGTGTTTCCAAATGAGACTGGAAGCGTAGGGCATTATATGCTGCCGTGTACAAATCCATTAGAGCGACCGGATTTGCCATTTGTTTTTCCGTTGATGCTAGGTCTGCAGACGAAGCCCTATATACAAGCTACAAAGGCGGTTGTGCAGCCAGAGCATGAACAGCTGGACGAAGCCACCATCTACATGAATCTTGCAAAACATGCAGGTGTTAATATGCATGGTTCTAAAGCGGGTCAACTTTTCTATGAAACGATTAGCCGTTTTAACAGTCGTGGTAAAAGTGTGCAAGAATTCCCTCAAGAATTCATGTTGAATTTATTACTCCGTGTAATGCGACAAAAGAGTTTTAAATCGCTATTGAAGAAAGTACATGGTGTGAAACGACAAGAGCATAAAAATGATTTCTTAGAAAAACGAATTGTTACTGATAACAAAAAGGTAAACTTGGCTCCAGAGCTTTTAACCAAGCATTTTGGTCGCGTTGAAATCCATTTTAAAAGTGAGCAAGAAAATCTCGATAAGGGAAGGTTGAAGTTGATTACAAAACGAGCGGTAACTACACACAACAGTTGGACGCATAATTACGAGGACTTTGTTGATGGTGGAAATCATACGAACTATTTGTATGTCCATCCAGAAGATGCAATGCGAATTGGTGTGGAGGATAAACAGCTTGTAGATGTTGTTACTGAAACCGGTAAAGTAAGGTTGCCAATTAAGCTCCTAAAAGATTTACAAGTTGGCACAGTTGCGTTGCCTCACGGTTGGGGTCATCAGTCTAGCGGGTTGAATGTGGCCAAGAAAACGAAAGGTGTAAATGTGAATATTCTTGCGGCTGATGGGCCCGATAAAATTGATCCTGTCAGTGGAATGGCCAATCTCACAGGCTTCTATGTTGAAGTGATTCCTGCAAAGGGAGAGCAAGCAGAGAATAGTTGGAGCGGTCTAAAGGAAGATGAGCTCATAATCAAATCATAAAAGCCACATTGCTTTTTTTATGCTGTTTTTTTATTGGATTATAGAACTGTATTTAAAATTCCTAATGCGTGATTCACTTTTATTTCAGCTTGAAAACGTTTGCTAATCAATTCGTTCAGCTTTAGCTGCGATTGAATGTAGCTCATTTCTCTGCTGTTGACCATAAACAAAGAGCTTTCTCCATTTTCGAAGAGTGAGCGCTCGCCATTTAACAAACCATTGTAATCGCTAACCGTGCGTTGTTGAATTACGATTTGTTCGGAAATGGTTTGCCATTCGTTTAGGGCAACATCTACTTTGTAATTGAGCTGTGCTCGTTTTTGATCTAAGCCTCTTTCGGATTGTTCAATCTTAACTTTAGTCATTTTTAAGTCACCTCGTTCTTTTCTCAAAAAGAGGGACATGCTAAACTGAAGGCCAAAAGTGTAGTTGTTAAGCAAAACTTGTGATTCCGCGCCAGCGTTACTGGATAAGAAGTTGTACTTCAAATTCAGTTCTGGTTTCAACATTTCAGATTGGTATTTCCGATCTACTTCCAACGATTGAAGCTTTATTTCCGCTTGCGCAAATTCTGGATGATTGGCCAAGAGAGAATCCATTTCTACGATTGTTCCGAACTCTTCCAGGAGCAATGGATTTTCAAAACGCGGTATAACGCCTTCTTCCAGCTCAAGTGGAATGTTGCCTTCCTGCCAAAGAAATATTTCTAGCAATGCTCTAGCGTTCTTCATTTCTAAAGAAGCTTGTCTTACTTGTACTTGTCTTGTTTGACGTTGAATGCCCGCTTCAAGCGTATCTATCGCAGGTCTCTCGCCTATGTTAGCTCCAAGTTTTACTGCTTGGTAACGTTGCTCCGCTAATGTGTAGGCATCTTCAAAAACCAAGACGTTGTTGTATGCTCTAAACCAATTCCAATAGGCCTTTCCGGCATCGAGCAACAAGTCGTTTAACATTTTTACTTGCTCGGCTTTTGTGGTTTCATTGTACAAACGCCCTTGTCTTAAAGTGGCCCTACGTTCGTCCATCAAGAGGCCTTTTCCAATAGGTACACTTACTCCTGCGTAGAGTAAGCCATCTGTAGGCGTTGAGTTTTCTGGGTTTAGAAAATCACCTGCATTTTGTTCGTACCCAGCCTGAAAAGAAGCGCCAAACCATGTTGGGATTTTCAGCCCTGCATCGAACAAATTGTAATAGCGAGAATCGTCAAATTGCTTCTGATTAAACTCAGTAAAAGCTTCTGGGTCAACTTGACCTTTGCTTTTCAAAATGGCCAATTCTCCCAGTTCTTTTTGCAGCTCTGCTTGACGTGCAATAGGGTGCCCTGTTTTGACGACCTGAATGAAATCGTCAAACGAAAAAGGCTGCTCAGATTGAGACCATCCCAAAAATGGAATAAAAAAAAGAAAAATTACTTTTTTCATTTGTCTTCTTTTTTAGAGCTTACAGATTCTGTTTCCTTGTAATAATCTGGAGGGAATCCATTGATGTTTCGCCACAATTCATACCAAATTGGCACATCGCTTAAAAGCATCATGCTGTTTGTGCCTGCGCCTACGCGCAGCGCTTCTGGCCAGGCGTGGTCTTCCTTGTCGGGAGAGACAAGCAAACGGTACATGCCGTTTTTACTCATGAAATTATCAATGGCTACTACATTTCCACCATAAGTTCCATAACTCGTGTTTGGCCAGCCGCTAAACACAACAGCAGGCCATCCATCAAATTGAATTCTCACATTTTGACCTTTTTCAACAAGAGGTAAGTCGATAGGTCGAACGTACATTTCAACCGCCAAATCGTACTGCGAAGGCATGATGCTTATTATGGCCTCACCCTCTTTAATGGTTTCTCCCAATCCACTTTGAATGGCTTGCGTAATGTAGCCGTCTTGTGGAGCTAAGATGTAATACAAGCCAGAGCGAACCGAGTAGTTCATGTACTGGTTCTGCAATTTGGTGACTACGGCCTCTGCATCATACATGTTGGACAGCGCTGTGAACTTTGCGGATTCAGCCTTTGCGATATCATCACGGTATTGCGCAGCAATAGAGGTCAATTCTACCCGTGCATTTAAAACATCGTTTCGACTTGCCAATAACTTGTTCTCCGCAGAAATTTTATCAGCCAAAGCTTTCTGTTGTGTGAGCTTCCTTTTTTCTAGATCCGTCAAAGATTTTAGGCCATCTTCATAGAGCTTTTCCATTCTTTCGTATTGCAGTTTTGCGATTTCGATATTGGTCTTGGCAGTCTCTAAATCAATACTATCGCTAACCACCTTGAGATGCGATTGGCGAAGTTTATTATTTGCTTGTTCGATTTTTAGCTTACTCGTTTGCACCAAAGCATCAATTTGATTGTCTTGTGCTTTCACTTTTTCCATATAG
>UPTG01002249.1_pt1 | contig 13464 bp, 14 predicted proteins | sample 2160121 | NCBI WGS metagenome assembly UPTG01 (sample SAMN06266255, study PRJEB28933) | marine metagenome | isolation source: Columbia River Estuary | place: USA:Columbia River Estuary, USA | collected 2014-07-27 | reverse complement strand
AGGATGTACATACCAATCTTCATAATCTTGTCTATTATCAGGTGCAATATTAGGAACTAATCTTACATAACCTAAGTCAGTAAAGAATTTTCTCGATTCGTTGTATATATGATCTCCTGAATACCATCTATCATGCTCGAAAGTAATGACTCGGAATTTGTATTTATCGAAAGGAATCATTTTTGTTACTTGATATGTAATTTCAGGTGGATCACAATCTAATTGCAGATAATCAACTACATTATTTTCATCGGAAATTCTAGATAATATTTCATCATAATCTAATGTTGTAGCATCAGAACAAATAACTTCATTAGATCGTTCGGCTTTAAATTTATCGGTTAATGATTTTTCTATTTCTACCGAAACACCTTTCCATTTAAATTCTTCGAGTAAAGCAGTATTACTTCCGTAATAAGGATCAGCTGAACCAATTTCTAAATATGTTCCGTTTTCTTTTCCTTGTAATATAGAAAGTGTGAACATATCTTGATATGCCTGAGAATAATTCTTTTTAATCGATTTTAGACCTTTGAATTTAAACTTAAATCTATCATACATTGTATCATCATAATTTGTATGTAGAAACTTATTAAGATTCATTAAATCCATGTTGTTACTAATAATAGTACTGTGAGTATCGTCAGTTTTCATATCAAACCAAAGATGTTTTGTTATTTCTTTTGATTCGTCACATCTACCTATATACCATCCTGAAATTGACCTTTCAAATAAGATTGCCCATTTACCAGGATAATCAGATAAAGGAAATGGTTCTCTATTATCAAAATCACATAAGTCTAAGGCAATTGAAGTTTGTGTATAACATTCTTGGAATTCTTGAGCAATTTCCATTAATCGTATAAGGTGATAATGAGCTTCAGGTCTTTTTGGTAATAAAGCTATTGCATGAAGTAATAAACCTCGTGTTGAATGAGGTCTTGACCCTTGCCTATCTAATACTAATGCAGATAGAACTAAACATTGATATGACAAATTGTCATCTTCTGTAAGTTCAGCACATCTTAGGAAATATGCAAAAGCTAAAGCACCATGACCTTGAATATAATATTCAAAACCAAGATCGTAGTTTCTTTGTGGATCTAAGTGGTCATCTATATAATGATGCGTTAGATGTTTTAGTCTGGTATTTGTATTATTCATATGATACTTTTGTTAACATTTTTTCAATTAATTTTTTAGGAACTTTTGCAGTATAGGCAGCAGCATCAGCATAACCAAATGTCATTAAAAAGAATTCTTTCCATTCAGCAAGACCTGTAGTAAATTCTATTCTTGCACCCATAAAAGAGAAAGCTTCGGACACTTCGATAATATTCCAATCATCATCCCATATAACAAATCTACTAAAATAATAAGCATCTTTAAGATTTAATTCAGGATGACTTAATGGATCTAGTTCATGTGTTACACCAAACCATCTATCATTCCATCTAAGGATTTGTGAACCTCCTCGAAGATCTCTACCTAAACGAATAGAAGTTTCAGAAATATGTGTTTGTGTAGATGTATTATCTTTTAGGTTTGCTTTAACAACTTCAGTTGGATGTGACCATTTAACAAAGTGAAAAGGTTTTTCTAGTATAGGCATCCAATTCTTTTCACAGTAAGAGTCTTTATCAATAGGTGGTTGTATTCTATTTCTTTTTATTTCCTTAGCATAAGAATTTTCATGATTCTCAGGATCAAGATTATATTCTATTTCTTGAAATTCCATTCGACCTTCACCATTAGGTTTAACATCTCTACGTACACCTATACCATATAGTTTATTACCCCATCGAGCTAATCTAGCATCTTCTAAGCCGATAAACTCCCATACAGGAGGAATATCTAATTTTGATGTATCGATTTCAGCATAAGCTTCTACTTCTAAACTTTCGGTATTAAGTTTACATAAAAAGTTTGTAGTTCTGAGATTTAAGTCATCTTCAGGATGCATGTAAGTTAAAGGTCCCCATCGACTGTGATATTTTTGATCATAATCAGCATGAAAGAATGTATATCCTACATTTCTTAGGTTGACTAGAATTTCATCACCTTCTACTAATATCGAAGGGTTCATAATTCCTAATCCATTCGTTTCATTACTAGGAATCATAATAGGAATAATGTCACCACCTTCCTTTATAATTTCTTTAGCTAAATTAGAATGCTTAAGAGTTCTAGGTTTGTTTTCCATTTATTCGTTTTATAATGAGTATATGTATTTTTTAATAAATTCAAGTCCACTGTCTGTAGTAGAAACATAATTCACATTTGGTGATGAGTATTGAATAAAAGGTGATTCAACACCTGCCCATTGGTTTATTAATTCCAATACTTTGTTATGTGGATTTTCTTTGTAATCGATATTATTAATACGACATAAATTTTCGTATAAATCAAGAAACTGTTCTTTCATCGAATCATATTCGGATTCTAACATATTGTTGTTTAACTCAAAATCATTACTCATTTCTTCATTAAATTCAAAGTAATCAAAATTATTCTCTACAATTTCTGAATTTAATGTGTGTAATTTATCATCGATATAAAAATGATAATCTTCTTCACCTTCAGTAAGTAATTTTTTTAATAAAGTACCTTTAGGGATTTCAATAAATTTAGAAATGGGTTTAGGTTTGCCGCTACTATAATCTTCAACGATAGTTGAAAACGACTTTAGCACATTGAAATAAATTGTGTCCATATATTTAGTTGATTTTTTATATTAATAATATGATCTTTTATCTTTCGAGTTTCCAATATTAAAAACAAAATCACATGATTTCGTCAATAATTTTTAGCTTAAGAGCTTCTTCTGTATCAATAAACCAATCGGTTTTATTCTTATATACCCTCTTAAGTCTACTCTTAGATATTTTTGTTTTTTCAATTGTGTGTTCTTCAATCATTTCTTGTAGTCGAAGAACTTCTATCACTTCCTCTTCCAAGTCTTTAGATTTTCCAACAGCACCTCCTGAAACTTGGTGATATAAATATGTTGATTTAGGATAGCCTAATCTTTTATGTCCTGCTATGGAAATTAAGAATCCACAAGACATAGCACATCCTGTAACGATCGTGTGTATTGGTATTTTACTAGATTTCATAATACCTAAAAGACCGAAGCATTGATATACTTGTCCTCCATATGAATCGATATACAGATTAATAGGTTTTGGATTATACGATATATCATAAGCTTCATAAACTCTTCTTATATGTTCGTCGTTTTCGTTAATTGCTATAATAGATTTTGAAATATCATTTATAGATGCTTGATCTACTTGTTTTGCCAAGAATAAATTTCTATTCATGGGTTGTGGTAACATCATTTGTGCTGTCATTTTAATTTTTTTATATAATTAATTAATTCATTTTATCTAGGAACGTTTCTTGTTAACCCTAGATACATTTTACTCTAATACTTTAGTATTCTATATACGAGTACTGCCATTCAACTAATGGCCTCTATTTGATTATTACTTACCAAATCGTTTATTCATCGAATTTAAGAAGTTAAATATGATTCTCTTTGTTTGGTAATCGAATACCTTTGTGTTGTAAAATGATATTTCTAAATCACCATCAATAAGATCATCTATTTTACATTTTGCTTCTTGTAATAATCCTGGTTTAGACTCAGATATTTTTCTAATGAGAGCTAAAGCTTTCGTTCTATTGCTTTTATCTATTAGTGAATCGTATTCGTTATGGAAATTAAGATTTGGTCTCATTGATAATCTTGGCTTTCACTACTTCATATGATTTTTCATAAGTCTCTAATCTAGAAATCTTAGGATTATTTCTTTGCATTTCTACAGCCATTTCCATTACCTCCTTAGCAATATTTTCAGCATAACACTTATACAATATAGATTCTATTTCTTCTTCCATGGTTTTGATATTTTTAGTCTTTGTTGTGGCTTATTGTTTCTTTAAACTTTTCAGCTGCCAATTTTAAATCTTCATTAGGTTCGATTTCTTCTTCGTTGGTATCAATTATTTTTTGAATATCCTCCTGAGTGAAATCTTTAACCATATCATTCATTACTAAATCTAGTGCATGGTCTTCGTCCCAAGAATTATTTTTATGTGAGTTTAGTTTTTCATATATGCACTTAATTTCATCATAGGATAGATTACTCTTCTTTCCATTAATATCAACAGTACAAGAAACCACATTTCCTTCTACATAACCTAAATCAGAATCAATTCTATCGAATGACCTTGAATCAGGACCATCTTCACTAAATGACTTTTTAGTATAGAAACACTTGGTATATTCTAATAATTTTTTGACATACTCAAATGATAAATTAAATTCTAATTTACGATCCATTGCACTTTGATGTATATTAATCATCTTTTTAGCAACTTCAATATCACTGATTTTATAAACCTTAGGGTTTTTCCGATTATATTTCCGTTTATTTTTTTCCATATAATTTATATGACTTTAATATTAAATTGATTATTTAAATATAACTAATTTTCTTTGAATATAAAAATGTTTTAGTATATTGTTATTAACAAATTCTATACACAAAAAGTCCAGTAAATTTAATTACTGGACTTGTATTTGATTGTAAATGAAATTAAACAGCTAAGCGCTAGTTCCTATTATTAGAAGGTTACTCCAAATCATTTTCTTCTTCTAAATCATTTTTTAATTCTGGTTTAACTGTTTTTTCCTTTTGTATTTGTGTAACCATATATCCAGCAATTGCAAATTCAACACCTGCCCATAAAACAATATCGGATGCAGACATAGTAGCGTTATTTTTTGTTAGGAAATAAATCATTCCCCACTGACCAACAACAAAAGCAATCCCTGATACAACTCTTTTTTTCGAAAAGAATGAATCTTTAGAACTATATAAGTTACGTAATTCTCGAATAAACCATTTTATATTCGACCATCCAAGAAATAATTTCTTTCTCATATTATTTTTTCTTTATTTTAAAGTTTGCCATTAAAGGCTGACCAAAACTATTAAGACCTTGTATCTTATATTTCGATTCTTTTGAGTTATACATATCGAATGTCATAGAATCTTTGTTAAGGCTTATCTTAAAGTTAAGTTGGAATACTGATATGGCATAGTTTATCATATCATTTATAGTTTCACCGTAAGTTTTTCCTGATTTATGTTTTACATTAGATATGTAATCTGTTACTTCATTTGAACATGGATATAAAACTGAGCCAATCAATAAATCTAAACATTCACTATATTCAGGTCCTCCTTTTTCGTTAGTAAAATCAAGCCATGATTGTTTAGATTCTTTAACGTTATTAGCATTTAAGATATTTAAGAATAACTTGTTTTTTGTTCTTGGTGAAAATTTAACTGAATTAGAATATACTTTCATTCCTTTATAAAGAATTCCTCTACTACCTAGTCTATCGAATGCATCAATAATGTCATCACGATTAATATCATCCGAATCAGATAAACCAAATTCTTTTTTAAACGTAATCCAACCTTTTAGGTTTAAAGCGTTAAATAAAGTTATTGCACCTGTAAAAACTCCCGATCCTCTAGCTCTACTACCAAACCATTTTTTAGGACTTCTCTCTTTGGTTGATTCTCCTAAACTTAAAGGAAGTAATATTTTATCCTTAGCTTCTATTTGTTCGGGTGTTAACTGCCAACCATTAGCTACAGTTCCATCAATTCTTCTAATATATTCAGTTAACGTAGCTGCTGCACCTGATCCTGCTTTAGATGATATTTCTTTACCATCAAATCTAAAGTCCATTAATTTTTCATTCCCTGAAGGATAACTTACACCTCCACCAATTGCTTCAGGTTTAACTAAGTTGAATACAAATATAGATCCTAAGACCTCTCCAAAATCATTTTGAATATCACCTAAATTACCAAGTTGTGATATTTTCTCAAAATCCGTGAAATCATAATTAATCTTGTAATTACCTGCAGTGTCGTTAATAGAATCTTTAGGAGTCGTACTAAATCCATAGTTTTTAGGTTCTTTACAAACATCAATTAATTCTAACATAAACTTTTGATGTAATTCATCCTGAACAAAAGATTTTACAGCTGATATTGTTTTAGCACATAGAACGTCTTTAGATGTATAATCGACATTATCAAGTCCTAATTTAGTTGGTGTTAAATCCTTTGGTCTAAATAACTTTTCAATCCCTTCAACTTTTACTTTTGTCGATGTTGAGTTGTTTGTTATATAGTAGCCATCGCCATTTTTATCGGTTGTAACTAAGTATGTTACCATATCACCTGAGCCATGTGAACCTTGTACTCGGTTTGTTCCTGGAAGAAACTTTTCGATACCTATCACAGTTTCACCTACATCGGTAAACATACGATCTATATTATTCTTTACAGTATTAGAAGGTTCTGGATCTGTAACAGAATCTTGACCAAAAGACCCACGAACTAATTCATTTGTCTTTGTATTAATAGGATCCTTACTAGAAACATTCTTAAGATATGAAGCTGTGTATGGCTTTCTCCATGATCTAGACCTTTTCTCGTTAAGACTTGATTCCTCTAAATAATTTACGAAATCTTTAAATTTTAGCATATTTTTATTTTAATTGTTTTAGTTTTTTATATAAACATTACCAGAAAAAGTTTCAGTTCCTGTAGTAGGATCTGAATTTTTAAAATAAGTTTGGATAAGCTTCTACAGCTTCAGATGGTAATGGCATTTTACTAGCCAATATATAAACTTTAAATCTTTCTAGTATTGCATTTAACTTTTTAGCATGTGGAAATTTAGGTGATCTTAATCGAACCCAAGCATCCTCAAAGGTCATAACTTCAAGAGGTTTAACACCTTCACCGAAAGCTAATTCAACAACTTCCTCAGGTGTATTTGTAATAAATTTATCTTGATCTTTTAGTAATTTTGCTGTTTTAACTAAAGAACCTCTTTTACCCATAAAGCTTTTTTCTACTTGATATATTCCTTTTTCTAATCGAATAACATATTGCTTATATTGTTCGGTATCTCCTTCAGGTGTAAGTTTACTTGATTCTTTAAACATTTCAGAAACAATAGACATTAAAAGAACATTACGATACATTCCTTTATATTTTGATTCTCCTGTAATAAAGTTAGGTGAATGATACATGAATTTAGACCAATTAAGATCTGTTGATAACATTATATCTATTTGTCCAACACCATTCTTGAAATCTCCATTGATAGGAGCTCCAAAGGAAATCTGTTCGAAACCTCTAACGGCTTTTGTAGAATACCCTAATGATTTTAATTTTGTATCTAACCAAGGAAGAACTTCTTCAAATGTTAATCCGTTTACTCCTGCTATTTTATCGACTGAAACTGCTATATCAATATCACCTGATGTAGCATCTTCGTTTTTCTTTGCATATGATCCAATAGGAGCATAATCAATTCCATTACCTGATAAACCTATTTTAGGGAGTACGTTTTTTTCAGCCCATTTAAAAGTTTCAATAACTTCACTTTGTTTCATCGGCCTAGATTCTTCAACGGCATTACCTCCTTCATTAACTATCGATTCTTTAAGACCTAATGATTTATTAACTAGATCTTCGATAACACTAGAATAATCATCTTTTAAAGCCCATTTAATTGTTTGTCCTTCACTACTTGCTTTTTTGTTTAGCCATTTAAGGTGTGTCGCATCGGTAAGAAATTTAGAAGCTTCTTTTGCAATTCCTTTTGGATCTTTTTTCCATTCTTCAATAGTAGTACCAAAGTTATTACCGTATGTGGCACCATTACTTCTACTAAGATTATTGATTCCACCAATCTTAATGTATATGTCATTATTAATAGGCATAGACTCAAAGAAAACTACGTCTCTTTCTTCAGGATTACCATCACCAGATATTTGATCGATAGCATAAGTGCTATGAACTCTCCATGTAGGTTCGCCTTTTACATTATATGCTGCTGAGTGTGTATTCGAACCGAATTCAGAAGCCTTTAATTTATATGCTCTAGCTTCATTAACAAATGATTCGTTTATAACAAATTCATATTCTCTAACCTTTTCTGTTAAAAATCTAAGCTTAGTTTTATCACCTTTATATTTCTTAGTTAATGAAGATACGTAATTTCTGAATAAAGTAAAGTTTTGTAGTATATCACCTCTTGTTGGTGTGATTTCAGTATCGATTCCATTTTCACCTTTAACTGCAGCCATGGCATCTTCAAATTTTGTATCTAATACTTTAAGATAATCCGTAAATGTCATATCCTTAGATTCATTAACTACTGATTCGATTATTACCGATTCAAAATCTCCAGGTAATGCTCCATACCATCCAGACTCTTTATTACCTGGAGTTCCTTCACCATAAATTTTATCTAGAACTTTAACGTCCATTATAACTTCCCATGATTTAGTCTTAGAATCCCATCCAAAATCTTTTTTAATTGAACCTTTTTCGTCTTTAATAAATTCTACAAAACCAGTATAATCATCTTCGTCTTTAAATGCAAGACCGATAGTATTCTTAGCTTCAGTAACTACTGATTCAAATTTAGATAAGTCTTTCTTTAATTTATCTAGCATATTTTTCTTTTTGCTATCACTAGATGGATGCCATGAGTCCTTTTCATTTTCTAAACTCCATATCATCCCCTCTATTTTTTCTTTAGACATTTTAGCTTCAGTAACTACTGATTCATCAACACCAATAGTTGCTAATTTAGTTATCAGCATTTTATTACCAAGTTTACCTTTGTATTGATATAAAAATCCGTATGTAGGGTATTTTGCACCATCAGTAACTTTATATCCTACTGCTGTTTTTTCTGTTGACTTAACATTCAATGGTAGCCTTTCTAATTTATCCCCTTTGAATACAAAAGGTGATGTGAAACTCTTGTTAGGTTTATAATCAGTTTCGATTATTTCCCATTCACCAAAGTTTGTTTTAATTTTATCACCTAATTTATAACCTTTTGTTTCGTATTTTATAGCTTCATTTAGGTTTTCTTCTATAACAGATTCTGGAAGTGGTTTTGCTTTTACATACTTTAACTTATTGTATAATTGATTTGAAAGAATATAATCATCTGCAAAATTCGTTAGTTCCATTCCATTTTTAAATGATCTACCACCTACATCTATATCATGACCTTTGTAGTAAAGATTATAATGTGCTCCTCTATTATCTTCTTTAGTTTTAAGGAAGACTATTTCATCATTACCAATATATTTGTCTGGCATTTTACCTTCATTAACAGTTGATTCCATCATACCTTCAATATCCCATTGGATTATCTGTAATGGATCCTCTCCTCTATTATTCTTTTTTACCCAATCAATAAGACCGTTTTCAAAATTAGCATTTTGAGCCATTTCGAAACCATAATCTTGAGGTAATTCTTCACCATCATTATTTGTGGCCATATCTTTAATCCACTTATCATAAAGCTTTTGATTCCATCTTTTAACTTCAACTTTTTTCTTATGTGGACCAGCACCTAAAGTTGATTTTACCGTATTGTAATGTTCAGGACCTGCAAACACACCTTCAGCCCATTCTTGATCTCTTTTATTACCATCCCAATATCCAATTTCTTTTCTAAATCTTCTTAATGAATAGTTTGCACCTTCAATCTGTTTTCTTTTACTTATTTCTCCTTGAGCATATCCAATTTCAATCTTCAACTTTTCAGCCTTTTTAGGATCCATTTCGAAATGCAGTTTTTCAACATTAGATCTTTCTAATATCATCGCTTCATCCGTAAGTGATTCTTTTAAATATGAAACGAATTGTTTAAATTTTAGCATTATTTTATTTTGATTTTATTTATTATGTTTATATGACAATTTAGTTTTTATCAATATATTTTTCTAAATCTTTATAAAAAGGATGTATAGATCTAGGTGTCATTTTTTTGAATGCCTTTTCATCACCATCAGAAATAGATTCTCTAACCTTTGTTCCTGAAGGACCGTTTGGTATTCTTTCATCAACCATTTCTAATCTAAAAGGTTCTGAAACAGGAACATCTGATTTATCTGAATTTATATACTTGATTTGTGGTTCGTATGCTTTCACTCTATCTGAACCAGCACCAATACCAATAGACTCGTAACCTTTTCCTCTAAGAAATTTTACCATTTGAGGTATTACTGTTTTAAGATTAGAAGGATATAAGAAATAATCTTCTATGAAAGAAAATTCTTTAACGACAGCTTTTCCCATTTTTTCAAGTAGGTTATCAGGGAATGGTGATTTATTATTTTTTGAAAGTATCTGTAAAGGAATCACAGGCAATCCAAAAACTTCTGAACATTTTTTAAAAGCGGCTATATGACCAGAATGGAATGGTTGAAATCTTCCAGGAAATATAGCAACACGCTTTCCGTTGAAAACAGCTTCGAATACCTCAGTATTTTCTAGAATAGCTCCTGCTTTATTAAACATTCCTAAGTTTATTTTCATAGGAACTCCTCCTTGGACTGGCTTAACTTGAATTAAATATCCATCATTAGAAAGAACTTCATATCTTGTACCAGCATAAAGAACAATACTCCCAACTTCTATCTTTTTGAAGTCTTCCTTCTTCATTTTTTCACCGTATTGCTTTTTCCAGTTTTCTGAAATAAAGTCTTCGAATATTGGTATGTATTTTTTCATTATGTTATTTCTTTTAGTTTATTTCTTTTAGTTTACATTACTTCTTTTACGTCAATGTCGTAGATTTTCTTGAGTTGTTTAATAAACTCCTTTTCACCTACCTTTTTAAGTAGTTCACGATTTTGTTTTCCGTTAGTCCAAAAAACCTCATGATTATCATCTTCTGTAGTTGAACCAAACCTTTTACCTTTCTTGTCTATTAACTCAACCTGGTCTCCGTTAATAACATCCTTAAAGTCTTGCTTTTTCATACCTTTTGGTATAGTTGCTTCGTTTAAAAATTCTTCGAATATTGGAATATGGTTTTTCATTATGTTATTTCTTTTGGTTTACTTTCTTTTCATATATGGTATAATTTCTTCAAGTTCTGGCATATACTTAGAAGCCATTTCAAAAAAATCTTCCATTAACATTGCACAAATTAAACCTGATGCCATTGCGAATGATTCACTATCTATTTGTACGATAGGATTCTTTTTATCATCTATACCACCTATTGCAGGCCACATATATTCACCTCCACCATAATCATGTTTAATCCAATCTTCATTTGTAATATTTACCCCTTGTTGTGCTGCAATTCCTCTAACTAATACTTGTTCTGTTACGTGAATACCTGCTTCATGTTGTAGTTGTTCCATAACAGCTAACATTGTATTAGTTCCTTTAGCAGCTCCTGCCAACCGTGTTCCGTTGTTATAAAAGAAAAGACCATTGCCACCATTAAGTGTGTTTACTAACCCAAAAATATATGCATCTTGAGGTGTTTCTTTATAATCTTCTGCTTCTTTTTTCTTTAATCCTGTAAACTTTTCAACATCCTCACCTAGAGAAAATACACCAACTGAGTCAGGTGAAAATGCCATGATGATACTATCTTTTATCGTTTTATCTTTAAATGCAGCTGCACCTGGATGTGTTATAGTCAATTCAAATTCGTATCGTTTCGCAATAGTTTTATCATCAGATGGACTGTCTGTTCTTGTATATGAGAGTTTACCTGTTCCTGGATAATCTATAATTTTTGTTAGATTGTTAGTTTTAAGATCTTCAGCAAGTGAGAATTTCTTAAATGATTTTAATGGTTCCATTTTTCGATTTATTTTTTATAAACTAACATACTCCTAATTTGGTGTATTGCCATAAAAATACCTGTGTATTTATAGAGTTTTCCTTTATATATGAATGTAATTCCTTCAGTAGGAACTAATCCATCTAATCCACCTGCAGCAGATATTCTTGATAGTTCATGTTCGAGTTTTTCAACTTCCTCTTCACTACCAGTTGTTTTAATTTTTGCTATAGCCGAATCAACTTCCTTTCGCATATCTTCCGAAGCTTGAGTTGGATTTGCTGATAAAAAGACAGACATATTTTTCATAAACTCTGTACCTATTTCTAAGAATAAAGATTCCAAAGGAGCATAAACTTTCCTTTTTAAAGCTTTAGCACTTTTCTTTTCTAAATTGATATACCAAGAAGCATCACCTTCTAAAGATTTTTTAATATTAGAAACAGAAAATGACTTATTAATATCTGCAATTCTCATGGCTAAGCCGTCTAAAGCATTATCAGGAATAGTTACATTTGCTTTATCTGCCTCTTCTTTTATTATTACTCTACCCATAGACATTGCATAATCATAAACAGTATTAGTATCTCTAAGTCCTGTTTCTTTTAATATTTTTGAATATGCTTGTTTGTAATAAGCTGCCCTTTTCGCAGAATTAGGTAATGGTTTAATAGACATATCTTGAGGTCCTCTAACATAAAAAGTTTCTTGTGCAGCTAAGTTAGCGTCTTTAATAAGTTTACCTAAATCTCTACCTGCTTGTTTATCTTCACCTATAGCTTTTCCTTTTTCATCATACTCAACAACTCCATGAAATACAATCATGTTTTGACCATAAGGAACTGTGTTTTGTGTGATAGGTGTTATTACCTCTAACGAAAGAAATTTCTGACCTTCATTGAAGTATTTCTTTTTATCTTCTTCAGTAAGACCTCCTATAGATTTAGTTAGGTCGTTCATAGCAGAATTATAAGCAATTTCGATATCACCTCTACCTGCAAACATATCTGCTATAGAATTTACATCTAATGCGTTTTCACCACTATTTTTTAAATGTGAACCATTTCTAGCTGCAATAAGTTTTCCGTCTTTCCAGCTGATCATTAAGTTTTGACCATCAGTTTTTTCTTGAACGAAGTTTTGAGGACCGAATGCACCGTTGATTGTGTCTTTTATCATTTGATGTAAATCTCCAAGACTAAGATTCATATCATCAAAAGGATGAGATAAGTGCCCATAAGCACCTCCTTCAAGCAATAGATTATTATTTGATTCGTTTATTTCTTGTATGAATTCTGAGTATCTAAGAAATTGTTTCATTAAGATAATTATTTTTGTATCTTTTTATATATCTTTATTGGAATCTTTTGATTTCAAATCATCTTTTTTAGGTTCTTCGACATCTTCCATAATTATACTTTTCTCTATTTTAATCTTAATTGTTTCTTCGTTATTATTAGGACTTTTAGCCATAAAGTAAATAATATCTTCTTGTATTTCTGCATAAACTTCCCAGTTAGGATCTGAAATTTTCTTTTCATTAACCCATGCAGTTATTTTCGTATCTTCTCTTCTTTTTAAATCCATTACTTAAAGAATTTTTTATTTTCTGTTAATCTTTTTACTTCATGTTCAGGTACAGTACCGTCTTTTTTATCAACAATTTTCATTAAAGAATTAAAGGTTTTTATTGCTTCTTTTTTTTTCCCTGAATAGTATGCTGAAATTGAATATAGTTCATATATT
>UPTG01002248.1_pt1 | contig 13468 bp, 10 predicted proteins | sample 2160121 | NCBI WGS metagenome assembly UPTG01 (sample SAMN06266255, study PRJEB28933) | marine metagenome | isolation source: Columbia River Estuary | place: USA:Columbia River Estuary, USA | collected 2014-07-27 | reverse complement strand
TTATTACACTGCTGTGATGTTGGGAGTGCTCGACAAGGTTCATGAGCCGATTTTTGAGGCTATCCATGTGCGCCGACAGCCCGTGCAAACAGAGCAAGCCCTCGTGCCGTTTTTCAGCGCGGCGGGTGTTGATCCTGTTAAATTCTCTCAAACCTTCAACTCTTTTGGCATGACCAGCATGGTCAATCAGGGTAAGGCGAAAATGCGCGGCTATCGTACTCAGGGAACCCCAGAAATGGTGGTGAACGGCAAGTACCGAATTAGTGCGGCTATGGCCGGCGGCTTTGAAGGCATGCTTCGCGTCGCTGATTTTCTGATTGAGAAAGAGCGCGCCGCACGCGCCTCCGCTGTTGCCGGAAAATAGTTTTACTCTTTTAATACAGTCTTAAAATGCAGCCCTCATGGGCTGCATCAATAGTCAACATTAGCAAAAATACTTTATTTGCAGCACCTCAAACAGTAGACTCAACAGCCTTTTTCCTGTTCCTACAACACATAGAACTCGCGCCTAAAATGACGAACCTACCCAAGCCTTCAGCCAAGCCAAAAAACCCGAATTTCTCCTCTGGACCCTGCTCAAAGCGCCCAGGTTACGATGTCAATAATCTTGATATTTCCACGTTGGGGCGCTCGCATCGTTCAAGCATCGGCAAGACCGCCCTTGGTCGGGCGTGCAGTGATACAGCGGAGATTCTCGGCCTGCCAGAAGGTTATCGTGTTGGCGTGGTTCCCGCGTCAGACACCGGTGCTGTCGAAATGATTTTGTGGTCTGTGTTGGGTGCGCGGCCCGTCGATATTTTTGCCTGGGAAGCGTTCGGTCGAGACTGGTTAACTGATGTCACCAAGCAGCTCAAGCTCGACAACGTTAATACCTACACCGCTGATTACGGACATCTTCCGGATCTCACGCAAGCTAACCCTGATCACGACACCATTTTCACGTGGAATGGCACCACGGCTGGCGTTAAAGTTGAGAATGCTGACTGGATTAGCGACGACCGCACCGGCTTGACCATCTGCGACGCCACGTCGGCGGTCTTTGCCATGGATATGCCATGGGAAAAGCTCGACGTTATTACCTACAGCTGGCAGAAAGTCCTCGGCGGAGAAGGCGCTCACGGTATGTTAATTCTCAGCCCACGGGCGGTTGAGCGTCTGGAGAGCTACACGCCGACATGGCCGATGCCGAAAATTTTCCGCATGACTAAAGGCGGCAAGCTGGTCGAGGGAATTTTCCGCGGTGAAACAATCAATACACCGTCAATGCTGTGTGTTGCGGACTATCTCGACGCGTTGGATTGGGTGCGCTCCATTGGCGGATTGCCCGCCTCAATTGCGAAATCCAGCGACAATCTCGATGTCATTAAAGGCTTTGTCGCCAGTCGCCCTTGGGCACACTTTTTGGCGCAAAATTCTGCGCAAATTTCCAACACAAGCGTTTGTCTGACCTTGGACCTGAACGAAGATCAAGTGAAACAAATCGTAAAATTACTCGATGCGGAAGCAGTGGCCTTTGACATTGGCGCCTATCGCGACGCCCCAGCGGGCCTGCGTATTTGGTGTGGTGCTACGGTCGAGAAGTCCGACCTTGAGGCGCTGCTGCCTTGGCTCGATTGGGCCTACCATGAAGTCTCGGCTTGATTATTAGCGCGGCCTGCACAACAAAAACAAAATCTATAGCCTGAGAATACCGCATGTATAACATTCGTACCTACAACGCAATTTCATCCAAAGGACTGGAACGCTTCCCCTCTAACCGCTACCACGTGGCCAGTGACTGCGCCAATCCCGATGGTGTGCTGTTGCGAAGCCAGAAGCTGCATTCAGAAGTCATGCCTGCATCGGTTGTTGCTGTGGCGCGCGCTGGGGCGGGGGTGAACAATATCCCCGTGGCCGATTACACCGCGCAGGGCATTGTGGTGTTTAACACCCCAGGGGCTAATGCCAATGCCGTGAAAGAGTTGATTGTTGCGGCCCTGTTGTTGGGTTCTCGCGATATATACGGTGGCATGAATTATGTCCAAGGTCTGACTCACATCACCGATTCAGGCGAAATGGGCCAGCTGCTCGAAAAAGAAAAGAAGCACTTTGCTGGCGGTGAAGTTCAGGGTAAGACACTGGGCGTTGTTGGGTTGGGCGCCATTGGTTCCATGATTGCCAATTTGGCACTGGATTTGGGCATGAATGTAGTCGGCTACGATCCGGCGATTTCTGTCGAAGCGGCGTGGCAGCTATCGAGCAGTGTTGAGCGCATGGAGAGTATCGAAGCGCTGCTGTCGCGCTCAGATTTTATTACCCTGCATGTACCCGCAATCGCAGCAACTAAGCACCTGATCAACAGTAAAACGCTGGGCATTATGAAAAGCACAGCGAAAATTCTGAATTTTGCTCGCGAAGAAATCGTGAGCACCGCAGATATGATTACAGCGCTGGATAATGGCGTAGTGGCAGGTTATATCACCGATTTCCCAACCCCAGAACTGCTTGGCCGCAAAGACGTTTTGCTGATGCCACATATTGGCGCCAGCACTGAAGAAGCGGAAGAAAATTGCGCTGTTATGGCCGCGAATCAGCTGATGGACTTTTTAGAGAACGGCAATATTCGCAATTCCGTGAACTACCCGCCGATCAAGATGGTGCGCAACGGCGGCACGCGCATCACCTTTTCCAATAAGAATGTGCCAAAGATTTTGGGCAGTGTGTTGGCCATCTTGGCCGACAGCGAGCTCAATGTGGTTGATATGGTCAACAAAAGCCGCGACGAAATTGCCTACAATATTATTGACGTCGAGGGTGACTTCGATGAATCGCTGGCGGCAAAAATTGCCGCTGTTGATGGTGTTGTGCACGTTCGCATTATCTAAGCACGACTGGTTGTGACAAGCCCCAAAGGCCCTGCTTTTGGGGCCTTTCCCCCTTCTTTTTGTCTTTGATCAACCTTTCCCCGCCGAAAAAAGTTTTGCCCTGACGGTGTCTCGGTATTCCTTTGGGCTATTCCCCGACCACTGTTTAAACCTCGACGAAAACCAACTGGCATCGTTGTAACCGCTGTACCCTGCGATTTCCAAGATCGACAGGTCAGTGTTTTTCAGCAGATCGCAGGCAAAGGTCATACGCACCTCGGTAATGTATTCCCCCGGGGTTTTCTGAGTTGCCGCAACAAACCGTCGATTAAATGTGCGCGTTGTCATACCAAATTGTGCTGCGAGGTCGGGCACTGACAGCAGCTTGTTGTGATTGTCTTGCAGCCACATCTGCGCCTGCACAATGGCCTCATCACTGTGTCGAATCTGTTGATCGCTGTAGCCTAATGGGTCGGTAAGGTTGCGGATTTCATGAAAGAAATTACGCTGCGCTTGACGCGCAATCACACGTCCAAATATACGCTCAACTTGGTGCATGATCAGCTCGGCCATCGCATTAATACTCGCCGCACAGTAGATATTGCCGGCCTGGGTGGTGAAGTGTTGGCGAGCTAATTTTACGCGCGGATAATGGCGCTGCAATTGATCAAAATAGTGCCAGTGGGTTGTTGCGGGCTTATCGTCGAGCAAGCCTGCTTCCGCGAGAAAACAGACACCCGTGCCAACAGCGGTAAAGCTACTGTTACGTCTGTGCTGTTCCTGTAGCCATGGAATAAAGGCGGCGTGTTTTAGCACCGCAGGGCGCGGGTTGCGCCAGAGAGCGGGGATATGGATAAGATCGCTGCTGAACTGATCATCAATAGAATGGGTGGGCATCAGCTCAAATCCTGCCGATGTCTGCACAGAGTTACCGTCAGCGCTCACTCTGCGCACAATGACCTCACTCTGGCTGCGCTTCGTCGCCCGCGCCATTGCCTCGGCAAACTGGAAAATTTCAGCCGCCAGCGTACTGCTCGATACGAGCATATTGTCACAGAGTAAAAGGGTAAGGTTAAAGGCCATAGTGACAAAAATATACCACATAATGTCGAATATATTAAAGATAATGGCTAATATACAAAATATTAATGCCAGTTCTCCGCCTACACTAAGCGGCATCTGTTCAATGATTACAAAGGAATCACTATGGTCAATGCGCTGCCTGTTATTGTTGGCTTCGGAGGCTACAACGCTGCCGGACGCAGTTCTTCACATCAAGCGTTTCGCCGCATGGTGCTCGAGTCTCTCTCTGTTGCAGAGCAACAGCAGACGGTTGTCAGCCTCGCCTGTCTGATGGCGCGAGTTACCAAGGAGGGGCAGGGTTACCGCGACGCCAGTGGACAGTTGCTGACAGCCTCAGAGGTGGACAGTCGTTACCGAGCAGACATTATCAACGGCACGCTGATTCGTCGAATTGAGTCATTTGACCCCGCCCGCGTCCCCGGAAATAAGAAAATTTCGCTGACCCAAGCGCAGGGCAGCGATATTACTTTTACCATGGCCAAACGGGATTTGCCGAAAACTATCCCCAGCGATTGGCAGGTGCGCGACCTTGACGACGGCACGGCAGAAATAACGGCACCAAGCACCAGCTCGCTGCTGGTGGAATCCTATTATGAGCTAGTGGCAAAGTCGGCGGGCGAGCTGCCGACTGGGTTTAATCCCTCAGACCACTACAACAGCCGCTTTCATCCGCGCGGTCTTCAAATGGCCCTATTGGGCGCTAGCGATGCCATTTATTCACTGGGAATCCCTTGGGATAAGATAGCAAAATCGGTTCAGCCAGACGAAGTGGGTGTTTACTCATCAAGCGTGTTAAGTCAAATGTGCGATGAGGGTTTTGGCGGTCTTTTACAGTCGCGCCTGAAAGGCAACCGCACCACCGCCAAGCAGCTGCCGTTAGGGCTGAACTCAATGCCAGCCGACTTTATCAATGCCTATGTGCTGGGCAGTGTTGGGCACACCGAAGCCATTACGGGCGCCTGCGCAAGTTTTCTTTACGTGTTGCAAGCGGCAGTGCGGGATATCCGCAGCGGTCGTCGGCGCGTGGCAATTTTGGGTAACGCCGAAGCCGGTGTCACCCCAGAAATTATGGAGGGCTTTGCCAATATGAGTGCCCTCGCCAGTGAAGAGAATTTGTGCAAGCTGGACGGCACTAAAACCGCTGATTGGCGGCGCGCTAGCCGCCCGTTCGGTGACAATTGTGGCTTTACCCTGTCGGAGGCCACGCAGTATATCGTGCTGATGGATGATGCCTTGGCGATGGAGCTGGGTGCGGATATTCACGGCGCTGTTCCAGATGTCTTTATCAATGCAGACGGTGTGAAAAAGTCGATCTCTGCGCCGGGCGTGGGCAACTACATTTCGTTCTCGAAAGCAGTGGCTACGGCGATTAGTATTGTCGGTGCTGAGACCGTGCAAAAACACAGCTTTGTTCACGCACACGGCTCCAGCACTCCGGCGAATCGCACCACGGAATCGGAGCTGATTGATCGCGTGGCCGAGGCTTTTGATATCGATGAGTGGCCGGTGACAGCCATCAAGGCCTATGTAGGGCACTCACTGTCTACTGCCAGTGGAGATCAGTTGGTCGCGGCCTTGGGCACATTTAAGTACGATCTGATTCCTGGGATTAAGACAATCACTCAGGTTGCGTCGGATGTGCATCAGCAGCGCGCGCGCTTTCCGCTGCAAGACCTCGATGTCAGTGCCACTAAAATGGATGTGGCGTTTATTAACTCCAAGGGCTTTGGCGGCAATAATGCCACGGCCGTGGTTCTCTCGCCGCGCAAGGTCGATAGCATGTTAGCCGCGCGCTATGGCGACAAGTTTCAGGATTATCTGCTTCAGCGCGAGAAAACCCGCGCCGTCGCTGCCGATTACGCTGAGCGAGCAGACGCGGCGGAGTTAAATGTGATCTATCGCTTTGGCGACGATTTAATTAATGATGCTGAAGTAACCATCTCTCGTCGGGAGCTTCGTCTCCCCGGCTTTGCGCAGTCAGTGCTGTTTAAAACCGAGAATCCTTGGCCGGATATGCAGTGAAGTGTTGCAGCTGTTGCAACAGTGACGGATCTATTTTTCGCGCTTGATTAATCCAACGTTCAGGATCGACAACAGCACCTTCGGGTGCTGTTGTGCTATCTGGGCTGCCGTCACGCGAGTTTAGGAAAAAAGTGCCGCCGTGGATGGCAATAATCTCGGCGGTGCTGGGGAAAAAATGACTTTCGCCGCCGGGATAGACGCTAATGATAGGCCCGCCTGACGCGCCGCGCGTCGCGTCGCAGTTGTGCAGTAACAGGGCGTCACTGGCAAACTGCGCTGAAGTAAAGAGTTCACAGTCTGCGGAGCTGGTGATTTTGTCTAAGTCGCTGTTGTAGCCGATCAGCAGCAAAGACTGCTCTCCCATCACTGGGTTATTCGGCGGCGCAATTGCAAGCCGCAACGCAGGCTGCCTGAGGGGTTTCACGAGTTCGACAAAGGCAATATCCGTTTCAGCCTGTTCGATTTTGTTGTCTCTCTGAGGGTCAAACTGGTGCGCAGAGGTGCGCTTAAAGGCAACTTCGTCGAAGCGCTGGTTTTTCGGCCGATAGTGACATTGATCGAAGGCATCACCCGTTGTGCTATCCACCAAAACATGGGCGGCTGTGACAATAATAGCCAGCGTTTTTACATCGGCACCTGGAACGGTCACATGGGCCGCTGTCCCGCGTAAACCACCGTTACAGTAGATCGTTCCCGTTGCGTCGAGTAGGGCTAGGGCGCTGACTGAGCGTTGGTCTTCGATGCCATTGTGGGGATTGCCGTCGCCAAATATGGCGCCTTGGGCAATGGTGCCGACACCGGCAAGGGCGAGCAACAGTGAACGAAGGAGAGGAAACCGTTGAGCAGCGAGTAACCACGGTTGTGTCATCAGATAATTGACAGGCTGGCTCAGCCCATGTCTCCCCACAGTGATTGCAGAATACTGATGGCGGCCAGCGGCGCAGTTTCTGTTCGCATAACTCTCGGGCCTAATGCCAGTGGCTGGAATTGGCCCGCCATTGCCTGATCGATTTCGTGGTCGCTGAGGCCACCCTCTGGACCCACCAAGAGACAAATATGGGTCTGAGGTGCATGTTCGCTAAGCTTTTTTGCTGTGCGGTGGTGCAAAACGAGCTTCAGCTCTGCCGCGGTGTCACCTCCAGCGCTCAGCCACTGGTCGATATGTGTGGGGGTATGCAGCGTGGGCACGCGATTGCGCTGGGATTGCTCGCAGGCGCTAATGGCTATCTGCTGCCAGTGCTGTTGTTTTTTATCAAGGCGATCGCCGCTGAGTTTGACTTCGGTGCGCTCGGTAAACAGCGGCGTAATTTCACTGACGCCAAGTTCCGTCGCTTTCTGCACAATCCAGTCCATGCGCTCGCCGCGAGACACGCCAATAGCGAGATGCAGGTGAAGTGGGGACTCACGTTCGACATTGCGGTGCGCGGTCACTTTGACGCTGACCCCTTTTTTTTCCACCGCCAATAGCTCTGCGGCATATTCACCGCCTTCGCCATTAAAAAGTGTGATTTCTTGACCGACAGTCATGCGTAGTGCCGACGCAAGGTGGCGTGCTGCGCGCTCGTCGAGGCTCAGCTCTGCGCCACTGGCAAGGTGCAGCTCGGTAAATATTCGAGGTATGCGCATAGGCGTTGTTTAAACAGTTTCCGAAAAGCCAAGGTTGCGACAGAGGATATCAGTAACTTGCCATTGATTCATGGTGTAAAAGTGTAAACCGGGTGCGCCACCATCGATTAGCTTTTGGCTGAGTTCGGAAATAATATCGATGCCGTAGCTGATCAAGTCTTCCTGATTGCTACTGCGCTCTTTCAGCTGCCAGCGCAACCAGCGCGGGATGTCGGCGCCGCAGCTTTCGGAGAAGCGGACCAAATTGGCATAGTTGGTGAGTGGCATAATGCCTGGAATAATCGGCGCGCCAATGCCCGCTTTGGCACATTCCTCAACAAATTTAAAATAGCCATCGGCATTGTAAAAATACTGGGTAATCGCACGGTTTGCGCCAGCCTTGAACTTTTCGCCGAGCCAAAAAATGTCGCGGCTGTAGCTTTCTGACTCAGGGTGAATCTCGGGGTAGGCGGCCACGTTAATATTAAAGTGATTGCCGGTTTTTGCCCGAATAAAGGCCACCAGTTGGTTGGCGTGGACTAGCTGACCAGCGCCACCCATACCTGAGGGCAAGTCACCGCGCAGGGCGACGAGATTTTTAACACCCATGGCTTTGTAATCATTCAGCAGTGTCAGTACTTCATCTTCACTGCTGCCGCCAAAGGATATGTGAGGGGCAACATCGTAGCCATCGGCCAAAATTGCCTTCACCTGATCGAGGGTGGTGGAGCGCGTCGAGCCGCCCGCGCCGTAGGTTACCGAGAAGAACTCTGGGGAAAACTTGCCCAGCTCTTTGCGTGTGGTCGCGAGGTTTACTTTTCCTTGATCGGTCTTGGGCGGGAAAAACTCAAAGCTGAGAAGTGGGCTGCTGTTCATTCACGGTTATCCTATATAGCGATTCTTTCTGTCGCAGGCTGATCGCACCCTTGCGCGCCTGACGCGCGCAAGGGTGCGTCTGCGGTGTTTAGTACTTGTAACTGTCACCCTTGAATGGACCATTGATGGGTACATTAATGTAATCTGCTTGGGCCTGTGTCAACTTGGTGATAACGCCACCGAAGCCAAGCACCATATAGCGCGCGACTTCTTCGTCAAGATGCTTTGGCAGCACTTCAACACTGAGCATGGCGGCCTTAGTGGCCTCGTCCTGTGCAGCATATTGCTTGGTGAAGAGATCCATTTGCGCCAGCACTTGGTTGGCAAACGAACCGTCCATGATGCGGCTTGGATGACCTGTGGCGTTGCCCAAGTTGACCAGGCGGCCTTCCGCCAACAACAACAGATGATCGTTGCTCTCGCGGTTGCGGTATATCTTGTGCACCTGTGGCTTGATCTCTTCCCACTGCCATGTCTTACGCATAAAGGCGGTGTCGATTTCATTGTCAAAATGGCCGATATTGCAGACAACACAACCGCTTTTCAGGGCGCTGAGAATATCTTCACCGCAGACATTGTAGTTGCCAGTACTGGTCACCAGCATGTCAGTATTGGCGAGTAGCTGAGTATTGACCCCTTTGCTGACATCGCCGTCGATGTAGGTTGACACGACTTCGAAACCGTCGAGGCAGGCCTGCATGGCGCAGATCGGGTCAGCTTCGGTAATTTTAACAATCATGCCTTCCTGACGCAGTGACTGCGCGGAACCTTTGCCCACATCGCCGTAGCCAATAACGATCGCTTTCTTGCCGGAGAGCAAATGGTCGGTCGCGCGCTTAATGGCGTCGTTGAGACTGTGGCGACAGCCGTACTTGTTGTCGCACTTCGACTTAGTGACGGAGTCGTTTACATTGATCGCAGGCACTTTGAGTTCGCCGCGCTTGAGCATTTCATACAGGCGATGAACACCGGTGGTGGTCTCTTCGGTAATACCGTGAACATTTTCTAACACTTGGGGGTATTTCTTGTGCAGCAAGTCTGTGAGGTCGCCACCGTCGTCCAAAATCATATTGGCATTCCAGGGTACCCCGTCTTTGAGCACCTGCTGCTCTAAGCACCACTCGTATTCTGCTTCTGTTTCGCCTTTCCACGCAAAGACTGGCGTGCCGTTGGCTGCGATTGCAGCAGCGGCATGATCTTGGGTGGAGAAAATATTGCACGAAGTCCAACGCACTTCTGCGCCCAAGGCTTCGAGAGTTTCAATCAGAACCGCGGTCTGAATGGTCATGTGGATACAGCCGAGAATACGTGCGCCGGCCAGTGGTTGCGCTGCGCGATACTTCTCGCGGAGGGTCATCAAAGCCGGCATTTCTGTTTCGGCAATAGAAATTTCTTTTTTGCCCCAGTCGGCTAAAGAGATATCAGCGACTTTGTAGTCGGTAAAGGTGGTGTTCAATGCGTTGCTCATAAATTGTTGCCTGTAAGAATATGTTTTGTATGAAATAGAGGAAGTCTTAAAGTGCTTTTTTCAGCTCAGCAGCTTTATCTGTTCTTTCCCACGTGAAATTTTCTTCTTCGCGACCAAAATGACCGTACGAAGCAGTTGCTTGATAAATGGGGCGTCGCAGATCAAGCATCTCGATCAGTCCGCGCGGGCGAAGATCAAAGTGCTCACGGATCAAGGCGACTATTTCGCTATCGGGGAGTTTGCCTGTGCCGAAGGTATCAACACTGATCGATGTTGGCTCAGAGACACCAATAGCGTAGGACACCTGAATTTCACAGCGGTCAGCCAAGCCTGCTGCGACAATGTTCTTGGCCACATAGCGACCCGCGTAAGCCGCAGAGCGGTCCACTTTGGTAGGATCTTTGCCCGAAAACGCGCCGCCGCCGTGGTGCGCCATGCCGCCATAGGTGTCGACAATAATTTTGCGGCCGGTGAGCCCGCAGTCGCCCATTGGGCCACCGATAATAAACTGGCCAGTCGGGTTGATGTGGTACTGGGTGCCAGCGTGTAACCACTCTGCAGGCAGAACCGGGCGAATAATTTCTTCCAAAACAGCCTCGCGCAAATCGCCTTGAGAAATCGCCGGCGAGTGCTGAGTAGACAGAACAACCGCATCAATGGCGACGGGTTTGCCGTTTTCGTAGCGCAGTGTGACCTGACTTTTCGCGTCTGGACGCAGCCACGGCAAAACACCGTTTTTGCGCAGACGCGCTTGGCGTTCCATCAACCGATGGGCGTAATAAATGGGCGCAGGCATCAGCACAGGCGTTTCGTTGCTGGCGTAGCCAAACATCAAACCTTGGTCGCCAGCACCGATATCTTTGTTTTCGCTCTCGTCGACGCCCTGGGCAATATCGCTGGACTGCTTGCCTATCGCATTAAGTACCGCGCAGGAATTACCATCGAAACCCACGTCCGAGCTGTCGTAACCGATGTCCGTAATCACATCGCGGACAATTTGCTCAAGATCGACGTAGGTATTGGTGCGCACTTCACCGGCAATAATCGCCATGCCTGTTTTAACCAACGTCTCCACGGCGACACGGGAGTGCGGATCATCTGCAAGAATGGCATCTAGGACGGCGTCAGAGATTTGATCAGCAATTTTGTCGGGGTGGCCCTCAGAGACCGATTCGGAGGTAAAAATAGGGTAGTTGGACATAAGTTTAGTTGCTCTCAATGTTAAATAGCGTGGTGTTTTCCACCAATGGTTAATATCAGGCTCTTGTAAGCGCGGGTTTTACAAACTGACGAAGTTGAATGCGAAAGCCGTTGCGCTGGGTAAGATAAAGGCTATTGCCCTCTTCAAGTCCCGCGCTTTCGGCCCAGCGTGTTAGCTCTTGCGGCTCAAACCCGAGCCACAGATCGCCGCAGGCGGCCTTAACCCACTCTTGATTGTGCGCGCAGAGATCGGTGATCAACAGAACGCCATCGGCGTTTAGCAGCTTTGCGCAGTCGGCGATAATCTCTCCGGGGGTGGGATTGTGGTGCAGCACCATGTTCAGTGAAATACAGTCGCTGCGCAGGCCTTTGCTCAAGGCGAGATCAGTATCACCCAAAAGCAGCTGAATATTGGTCAAGCCCTGGGCGGTGGCCCTGCTGCGGCATTGTTCAAGCATTTCGGCAGCGTTATCAAGGGCCGTTACCTGCTGAAAAAGACTACACAGTTTAGGCAGAAATTGGCCGTAACCGGGTCCTATTTCCAATGCAGAGCGACGAAGGTGCGCGCTGCTCGCCAAAAAATTCTCGACGCTGTCGCCATAGTCAGACCAGCTAGCAATTAAATCTTGGTTTTCTTCAAACCGCGCAGCGTTCTGGTTAAAAAAGGCCACCGACGCCGCTGCACGCTCTTTGTTGATGGTTTCCAGACGTGTGCGCAAGCCGGGATCCAGTGCTGCATCGTCAATGGTGTGGAACAGAACTTGCTGCAAGCTCTGTAAATCGGTATCGGGATGCAGCTGATTGCGGCGATAAAAAATCGTTGTGCCCTCGCGGCGTGTCGCCACCAAGCCCGCGTTGGCCAAAATCTTCAAGTGATGACTCATGGCCGACTGCCGAATGTCAAACACCTGACACAGCTCAAGCACCCCATAGGCGTTTTGCTGCAATACCTTCAATACCTGCATGCGCAGAGGATCGCCCGCCGCTTTACAGAGGGCGGTGATGGCGCTGGTATCGGTCGCAGAGCGCGGCTGATCGGAAAATTGACTGAGATTATTCATGGGGCGGGACTGTAGCATAGCCATTTTTATATATCAAAATATTTTTATATATGCTCCAAATGCAATCAAACAGCGTCTAATCAATTGGCCAAAGCCTCTTAGAAACTAGGCTAAATCACGCGATATCGGTTTACTGAGACCCCCGTCTGGGCGACAATACGCGCCTCAAAATTTTCCTTTTAGGAGTGACAATCCATGGCCTCACGTCGAGACCTTGCCAACGCAGTTCGCGCCCTTAGCATGGATGCAGTACAACAGGCCAATAGCGGTCATCCCGGAGCCCCTATGGGCATGGCAGATATTGCCGAGGTGCTGTGGAATGACTACTTATCCCATAACCCTGCCGATCCAGCCTGGGTTAACCGAGATCGCTTCGTTCTCTCCAATGGCCACGGCTCAATGCTGCTCTATTCATTGCTGCACCTCACGGGCTACGACTTGCCGATCGAGGAAATAAAGAATTTCCGCCAGTTGCACTCCAAGACCCCGGGGCACCCCGAATATGGTTATGCGCCGGGCGTGGAAACAACTACTGGCCCGTTGGGTCAGGGTATCAGCAACGCCATCGGTATGGCGCTGGCTGAAAAAATTCTCGCGGCGCAATTCAACCGTCCAGGCCACGAACTTGTTGATCACCACACTTATACATTTCTTGGCGATGGCTGCTTGATGGAAGGTATCTCCCATGAAGTGTGCTCTCTCGCTGGCACCCTCAAGCTAGGTAAGTTGGTTGCGTTTTACGATGACAACGGCATCTCTATTGATGGTGAAGTTGAAGGCTGGTTCCGTGACGACACTCCTGCGCGATTTGCCGCCTATGGCTGGCAAGTGATTGCCAATGTTGACGGCCACGATAGCGCTGCGATTAAAGCGGCCATAGAACAAGCCCACGCTGAGACAGGCAAGCCAACCTTGATTTGCTGTAAAACAATTATTGGTTTCGGCTCGCCCAACAAGCAGGGCAAAGAAGATTGCCACGGTGCCGCACTAGGTGCTGCGGAAGTTGCGCTGACACGGGAAGCCTTGGGTTGGCATCACGCGCCATTCGAGATTCCTGCGGAGCACTACGCTGCATGGAACGGTGTTGCCAAAGGCACGGCTGCACAGGCTGCTTGGCAGAAGAAATTGGCCAGCTATCGCGCAGCCTTCCCAGAGCTGGCCGCTGATTTTGAGCGCCGCACGCGCGGCGATTTACCAGCCGACTTTAGCGCCAAGGCCGATGCCTATATTCGTGAATGCCAAGCGAAGATGGAAAAAATTGCCTCGCGCAAAGCGTCACAAAACTGCCTCAATGCCTTTGGCCCAATGTT
>UPTG01002244.1_pt1 | contig 13488 bp, 8 predicted proteins | sample 2160121 | NCBI WGS metagenome assembly UPTG01 (sample SAMN06266255, study PRJEB28933) | marine metagenome | isolation source: Columbia River Estuary | place: USA:Columbia River Estuary, USA | collected 2014-07-27 | reverse complement strand
GAAGGAGGGTGTGGCAGTGGCATTTACCTTTCCTGAGCATCCCGCTTCTTTTCTTCGACCTGATGAAACCCCACGCTTGATCATGAATCAAGAGGAGAAAGCAATGCGTTTATTGGAACGGGGAATGGCGGGTGTGGTTCTTCGAACATTTGATCGTGAATTTGCCAGTGTCGAGGCAAGGCATTTTCTTTCATTCCTTCTTGCCCGTGTTCGTAGTCTGAAAGGATTATGTGTAGGACAGAACTTTCGTTTTGGAAGGGGAAGGAAAGGGGATGATTTATGCCTGCAGGAATATGGTGATGAGGTCGGATTATCGGTCGATGTGGTCCAATCAGAATTATTTTCCAACTCCCCGGTTAGTAGTTCCCGAATTCGTGAGGCATTGAAGTTTGGCCAAATTGAAGAGGTCAATGAAATGCTTGGTTGGATCTATACCATCACTGGGGAAGTGCTTCCTGGCAAAGGAATGGGTAAGAAATTCGGATTTCCTACAATCAATATTCCATGGATTCCCCAGGCTCGGCCTGCTTATGGGGTATATGTGGGAATGGTGCATGATGATTCTGGTGAGAGGAATGCAAAATATGCGATTGCAAACTATGGACTAAGGCCAACGGTAGAGGAAGGGGCAACTCAACCTCTTCTTGAGGTTCATGTCCTCGATTCGATTGAGGAGGGATTTGGAAATGTGGGACAAAAACTTTCGATGACACTACAATATTTTCTACGTCCAGAGAAAAAATTTGATTCGGTGGATAGTTTGAAGAGTCAAATTAAAGAAGACCTTTTAAGGGCAGAGACAATGCGCCAGAAGGCTTAACTTTTCTTTTGTAGTGCAGGGCACCAACAGGTCGTTCTGCCGCCAATTTGTTCTCGAATTAACAGGGATTTAGTTTGCGGGCAAATTTGTCCGTTTTTCCATCTCGAATGGAAAAGCCAGTCTTCAGGTGGATCTCCGCCGTGTTGTCCAACGGAATTCATTGCCCCCTTTACAACAAATATGATTTGTTCAAATAGTGTAACTTGTTTTATTTTCGATATTTGGGATCCGAGCTGAGCAGGATGGATTTTGGATCGCCAAAGTACTTCGTCCGCCATCCAGTTTCCCATTCCGGGAAAGTAGCGTTGGTCGAGTAGTAGAGCTTTTAGGGGGCGTCGGGAATGTCTTTTTAATGCACCGGATAGGATGTCACTATTAAATTCCTCCCGAAGCATACTGATGGGCATATCACTCCACCAACGGGGTGGATCCTTTCCTTCGCCAAGTCGGATTCGACCAAATTGTCGAGGATCGCGAAATGCGAGTGTTTGATTGGTTTGTCTTACGAGGAGAGCATCGTGCTTCTGAGCCTTATAATGTGGGGGTTCACTAAAAAGGTTTCCAGTCATTCCCAGGTGAATTCCGAGCCAGTTATTGTTAGAAAATGAAAAAAGCATTTGTTTTCCATGGGTATCGGAGGCAGATAAAGTTAAACCCGTAAATTTCTTTTGTAATTGGGAACGATCTAAATCACGATAAACTCGAGAAGTTGGGTGAGCGGTAACTTCTTTTACTTTATGCCCTATTCCATCTCTCCATTGCCTGCAGGCATAAGCAACTTCAGCAAGTTCTGGCATGTTTTAAAGTAAACCTTCTAGGTTGATGGATCTAATGCAAGTAATCGTTTCCGAGTTTCTTTGTCTTTTTTACGATCAGTTTTGATTTCAATTACTCGTATTCCAGATTGAATTGGGATTTGGATCAGGTTGATAATTTCATCCCAACTTTGTGATCGTATAAATTCAATTCCATGTGCTTGGCAAAGTTTTGAAAAGTCACAGTCCTGTGGAGTAGCAAAGCATTTTTCAAATTCCGGTTGATCGGCAATTGGAAGGTGTTCAAATATTCCACCTCCTTGGTTGTTGATAAGAAAAATAGTCAGATTTCCAACGAGTTGATTTTGGAATAGTAGGGCATTGGAATCATGAAGGAAAGCGAGTTCTCCCGTAAGTAGGAATGTTGGTTTATCTGCTTTGTGAGCCAGTCCTAAGGCAGTTCCCAATGTTCCATCAATTCCATTTACTCCTCGATTTCCAAATATTTTTCGATCTTTATCACTACCGGACCAAAACCATTCAATGTCTCGGATAGGCATGCTATTTGCCACTTGAAGGAAAGAGCCTGCTGGCAGGTATTGAGAGAGGATACGCGATAATTTCCCCTCGAAAAAAGGAAGTCTTTCAGAAAAAGCTACATTCAGTTTTTCTTCCACTCTTTTTTCTGAATTTTGCCAGGACTCGACCCAACTTTCTTCGCAGTTCGGTAAGTGAACCGAGGAGAGGTTGGGGAATTGAATTGAGAACGATTGGCTTGTACTCGCAAGTGGATCAACTGAGATTCCTCTTGGTTCAATTATAATTCGCCTGGCACCGGATTGATCTACCCAGTTTCGTAATGTCTTGGACGTGGGGAGTGGACCCAAGACAATAATGAGATCCGGCCGGTTTTCTTTGATAAACGTGGAATCCCGGAGAAGGTTTTCGTAACGAAGAATTCTTCCAGGCAAAGGAGTTTCCCGAAGCGGAGAGAGAGAATCACACAATACTGGAACTGGGTACTTGCTGAGCCAGTCGTCAATAACTGAAACAGGAGCAAATTCACCCGCTATGATGAGCGGGCGAGAAAAACTTTTAACTGTTTGGTTAATCTTGCCAATTTCTTCACCTGCGTTGGGTATTGAAATTTTACTTTTGGGGAGAGGTGAAAGTGAATATGGGGGTGGTGACTGAGTGGGTACAAATGGTTCGCGAAAGGGGAAATTGAGATGAACTGGACCCGGGTTTAGAGTAATACTTTGGGAGTGCGCATGGGCCAATGTACTTTGTAAGGAGTGGAAGGAGGAAGGTTCAAGTGTGGGGTGGGGGATTTGATGAAATCCACGCACGAACGAGCCAAATAATTCTTTTTGGTTAATCGTTTGTCCGGAAGCACAGTTCTGAAGTTCGTCTGGTCGGTCCGCGGATAGCAAAAGTAGAGGTATGCCAGAATGTGAGGCTTCTACTATCGCAGGGAACCAGTGTGTAACTGCAGAACCTGAGGTGCACAAAAGAACGGTGGGTTGCTTTGTACGTTGACTGAATCCAAGTGCTAAAAATGAGGCAGTTCTTTCATCGAGTACTGGGATACAGGAAATGTCTTGATGTCTTTCGAGTCCTAATATCAGTGGGGTGGAGCGAGAACCCGGAGAGAAAAAAACTTGGGTAATGCCGAGTTCGTGTAGAGTGTGAGCAACAATTTCACCCCATATGAAATTGGCTTGTGCGGTGGACTCGGAATTATGGTTCATTCATTGGGAAGAGTAGTTCTTCCCGTAATAACTTCAAGCATCGCCTCAAATTTCCAATCGGTCTCTGTTTTTTCATTCGAAGGTATAGAGCCCTCTACAATTCCTGCTCCCGCATAGAGAGTTAGCGAACCTGGGTTGATTTTTCCGCATCGAATGGGAACAATGAATTCGCCACGACCACGGGCATCAAACCAACCCGCTATCCCGGAGTACCAACCCCGTGAAAACCCCTCTAGTTCGTTCACCATAGGTAATGCCTGTTCTCGTGGAGAACCTCCCATTGCAGGAGTCGGGTGTAGTGCGGCGAGTGCGTCAAAGGGGTGAATGCCCTCAGGCAATGTTGCCCGCAGTGGAGTGCGTACATGTTGCAAATTGGCTAATCGAAGTAGGCGAGGGAGGCCTTCTTTGCACTGGGTGATCCCAGTTGATTTGAGTCTTCGCAAAATGGAATCAATTACAAGCCTGTGTTCCCGGACTTCTTTATTTCGTCCAAGTAAAGTTTTACCCAAATGAGCATCTTTGCCTGCAGACGGACCTCTTGGGGCAGTACCGGCAACTGCTTCTGTCTCGAGAGATGTGCCTGAAACCCGGGAAAGAATTTCGGGTGTCGAGCCAACGAACATTCCTTCATCTGGGGTAGACATACAAAACGTGTAGCAGTCGGGGAATTTATTTCTTAAGTCATGCGCGATTGAAAAAACCGCAAGTTCCTGCTTCGTTCGGTAAGTAAGTTTTCGAGCCAATACAATTTTTGAAATTTTACCATCTCTGATCGCTTGAAGTGCTTGGCCAACCGATTCCTCATAATCAGAACTTTCTTTTGGTTGGTCTAAATGAACTTTCTTAAAGGTCTGTCGTATTGGGCCACGATCGTGTAATTCATTGAATCTTTGCAGAGTCCCAAAGACATCCTCGATTAGAGTGTGGGGGGAAGAGGAAGAGGAAATTTTGCTGTTTACTATGATGTAATGAGTTCCCCCTTTCCTGAGAACTTGCCAATGGGGTAAAAATATTTGAAGCGCAGGCAGATCGGGGTCCGAGGGATTATTTTCGAAGGTGGCATTTAAGAAAAGTGTCGGACCAGTACCGGCAACTTGATTATCGCCCGCTGTATGAATTTGACTGAGGAAACTTTCGGACCAGGTTTTGGCTTCTTGAAATCGCTGGCTTCCATTAAAAGTACCTTTTTCTATAGGGTCTCCGCAGGCAACGGAAAATTCATCATTTGGTTTTTCGAGGTAATAGATGGATTTTTTATTTGTATGGATCTTCTCGAGCACAGCAAGGGGGTCACAGTAACTAGTCTCGAAAGTAATTGATGAATATACTAGACCATCCTTCCTTTTTGCCTCGTTGATACAATGAGTAAAAAAGGGTTGAAGGTCAGTCCGTTGATCGCAGATCATTGGAGCGGGACTGGAAAACGAGCTATTCATCTTCACAACATGACTTGGGAGTTTTAAAGACTGGATCATATCCTCCCGGATGCATTGGATTACATCGTGCAATTCGCAGAAAGGTTTTGGCAAGTGCCTTGGGAAGTGAGAATGCAGTAAAACATTCTAATGCATATTCAGAGCATGTGGGATAAAAACGACAGGCTGCATAGGGGCCTAGAATAAATTGCTTGAGGGGAGAGAAAAATCTGTAGATGCGGATGAGTAATACAAAAGGGGAGGCAACTATTTGCCAAAAGATTCCTATGTTTACATACTCTAGCACTTGATTTTTTCTATCTGCATTTTGGTTCATAGGCAAAAAAAGACCCCAGGATTTTGAAAAGAAAGAAAAAACTAAGTGTTTTTTTCCAAAGTTTCCCGGGGGATGGGCAGAGACTTATTTTCAATTTCGGTTGTAATCTTTTCCTTAAATTCTTCGAGTGTACATGGACCATCCCAACTGGGGTTTGCACGAGAACGAACGGAGACTTTTCCTTCCTCTGCCTCTCTTTTCCCCACGATAAGCATGTGGGGAACTTTATCTGTCTCTGCTTTTCTAATTTTAGCACCTAGCTTTCCAGATAATGTATCAATGCCGACGCGAATACCTTTTCCTTTTAGATCTCGAACATATTGTTCCGCCTTGTCTGTTAAATCATCATTCATGGGCAAAATACGTACCTGTTCCGGGGCTAACCAAGTTGGAAAGTTTCCGGCAAAGTGTTCGATCAAAACACCGCAGAATCTTTCCATTGAGCCAAAAGGTGCTCGGTGAATCATTACTGGGCGATGATCCTGGTTATCCGACCCGACATAGCTTAGGTCAAATCTCTCCGGTAAATTATAGTCTACTTGTACAGTGCCTAGTTGCCATTCTCTTCCGATAACATCCTTGACGACAAAGTCGATTTTGGGTCCGTAGAATGCCGCTTCTCCAAGTTCTTCCTCATAGTCCACTCCTAAGTTTTGAACTGCTTCACGAAGTGCTGACTCGGCTTTGTCCCAAGCTTCGGGTGAACCTACATATTTATCAGACTCAGGATCACGCAAACTTACCCGGACCCGATAGTCATTCATCCCCAGAATGGAAAAGACCAATTTTACCAGTCCCAAGCATCCTTGAATTTCCTCTTGTAATTGATCTTCCCTGATAAAGAGATGAGCGTCGTCCTGGGTAAAGCCTCTGACTCTGGTCATTCCGTTCAGTTCACCGGACTGTTCCCAACGGTATACGGTTCCAAATTCTGCAAGGCGTATGGGGAGATCGCGATAGGATCTTTGTTCCGAGCGAAAAATACGAATGTGCATCGGACAATTCATCGGTTTAAGCAGGTATCCTTCGATTTCTCCTTCGTCTAATTTGTTGGATAGTTCGGAGCAACTGCATCCTTCCTCCGCAAGTTTAGTAAGGCATTCACGGTGAATTATGGGTGGGTATTGAGAGTCTTGATAATAAGGGAAATGCCCAGAAGTCCGAAACAGATCAAGCTTTCCCACATGGGGAGTGTAGACTTGGGAATAGCCCTGCTTATTTAACTCGGCCGAGATGAAACTTTCCAATTCCTGCCGAATAATAGCACCTTTTGGCTTCCATAACACCAGGCCTTGTCCGACCATATCATCGATGTGAAAAAGTCCCATGTCCCGTCCGATGTTTCGGTGGTCTCTTTTCTTGGCCTCTTCTATTCTTGTAAGATGCTCAGCAAGTTCATCCTTGGATGGAAATGCAGTTCCATAAATTCTTTGCAGTTGTTTGTTATCAGAATTTCCACGGTGGTAGGAACCCGCTACCTGGAGGAGTTTAAAGGCTTTAATTTTCTTTGTGTAGGATACATGAGAACCAGCACAAAGATCGTGGAATTCACCGTTGCGGTAAAAAGAAATGGTTTCACCCTCTGGAATATCATCCAAACGACCCAATTTATAAGTAGTTTGTCCCATGTCGGAAATGATTTTCTTCGCTTCTTCCCGTGAAACTTCAATTCTTTCGAAGCGTTGATTTTCTTTAATAATTTTTTTCATCTCGACTTCAATCTCCTCTAAGACTTCAGGAGTGAATGCTATTTCTGAGTCAAAATCGTAATAAAAACCGTTATCCGTAGGAGGACCAATATCTAACTGAGCATGAGGATACAGTCGCAAGACAGCAGCAGCGAGGACATGGGCAGTGGAGTGCCGAATTTCTTCTAATGGATTCATTTCCTTCATAATGAAGATAACTTCTAATTGTACAGATAAAAACCTGCAATGCCAAAGGGAAGAGTTTTACTCATCAAACCCCAGATTGGGGCGCAACCATTTCAGTGCTTCTTCGATCGGCCAATTTTTCCTTTTTGCATAATCTTCAACCTGATCTTTGCCGAGCTTGCCCACATTAAAATATTTTGAATCGGGATTGGAGAAATAAAGCCCAGAAACTGATGAGCCTGGATTCATTGCTCGGGACTCTGTCAATTCTAGCCCGATTTCTTTCTTCACATCAAGAAGTTTCCAAATGGTATCCTTTTCAGTATGGTCGGGTTGGCATGGATATCCGCTGGCGGGTCGGATACCCTGGTATTTTTCTTTAATTAGTTCGCTATTGCTTAAATTTTCAGTTTTTCCAAAGCCCCACCACTCACGCACTTTTTTATGAGTATATTCAGCCATTGCTTCTGCAAATCGATCGCCCAGTGCTTTGGTCATAATGGCGTTGTAATCATCATTGTCATCCTCAAATTCCTGCGCCAGTAAATCTACTCCAGACCCCGCACAAACTGCAAAGGCGCCGAGGTAATCAGTTCGGTTGGAATCGATCGGTGCCACAAAGTCTGATAAGCAAAATTGAGGTTGGTCGAGTAGAGATTGTTGGCGTCTTACAAAATGGAATCGACCGACCTCATTTTGTTTTTCTAAATCTTCGTACAAAACAACATCGTCTATAGATGAATTTGCTGGCCAAATCCCGACCACTGCTTCGCAAGTAAAAAGATCATCCTTGAGTATCCGGTTTAATAAAACTTGTGCATTGTCGAACAGATCTTTTGCTTCGGTGCCAGAATCAGACCGTTCGAAAATAGAAGGATACTGCCCCTTTAATTCCCACGACCAGAAAAAAGGCGACCAATCGAAGAATTCAAGTACTTCCTTCAAGGGGGCAGAAATTTTGTGAACACCAAGGGCGTCGGGATAAGGTTCCGAAATTTTTTGTTTTTCCCAATCAAACTGAAGTGATTTTTTTCGGGCTTCAGTAATGGGGAGTAGTTTTTGTTGCCCTTTTTCGGCATGCTTTTTGCGAAGAGTTTCTTGGCTTATTTTTAAATTTTCCAAGAACTCTTTTTTCTTACTTTCGATGGTAAGATCGTTGCAAACATTAACCACAAGGGAGGCATCTGGTACCTGTACCACTGCTTCTTTGTAGAAGGGTGCGATCTTAATGGCAGTGTGTGCTCGGCTTGTTGTGGCACCTCCAACAAGTAGTGGGATTGTCATGCCTAGCTTGGTCATTTCCTTGGCATTATGAATCATTTCATCAAGGGATGGGGTAATTAATCCGCTCAAACCAAGAACATCAGCATTGTGCTTTTGTGCAGCCTCTAAAATTTTATCGCAGGAAACCATCACTCCTAAGTCAATCACTTCCCAATTGTTACATGCCAGTACAACGCCGACTATGTTTTTTCCGATATCATGTACGTCACCCTTAACTGTGGCGATTACCATGGTACCTCGCTTACTGGATTCAGTACCGTCTTTTTCGGCCTCCATAAATGGTTCTAAATAAGCAACTGCTTTTTTCATCACCCGTGCACTTTTCACGACTTGAGGAAGGAACATTTTACCTTCGCCAAATAAATTCCCCACTACTTTCATGCCGTCCATTAATGGACCTTCAATCACCTCCAATGGTCGTCCCAACATTTGGCGTGCTTCCTCTGCATCTGATTCAGCATAGTCTCCAATTCCTTTCACCAAGGAGTAAGTGAGTCTTTCGCCTACTGGTTTCTCTCTCCATGAAAGGTCGGGACCTTCTGATTTTCTTTTCGAGCTCTGATCCTTAATTTGTTCCGCAAACTCTAATAGTCGGTCTCCTGCCTCACTATCTTTGGCCAGTACTACATCCTCAACGCATACCCGAAGATTGGGTTCAATGTCATCATACACTGCAAGCATCCCTGCGTTGACAATCCCCATGTCCAACCCTGCCTTACAGGCATGGTAAAGAAAGGCGGCATGCATTGATTCCCGAACTAAGTTATTTCCGCGAAAAGAAAATGAGACATTACTGATACCGCCGCTAGTCCGGGCATGTGGACATCTTTTTTTGATTTCCCGAACCGCCTCAATGAAATCAATTCCATACGAGTCATGTTCAGACATTCCGGTAGCTAGTGTGAGTACATTGGGATCAAAAATAATATCCTGAGGAGGGAAGTTAACCTCATTGACTAATATCTTGTAGGCTCTTTCACATATTCTGACCTTATCGTCCAAGGTGGCGGCTTGTCCTTTTTCGTCAAAAGCCATGACCACCACTGCGGCCCCATATCGTTGGGCCAATTGGGCATGATCCTTAAAAGTTTCAACCCCTTCCTTGAGGCTTATTGAATTGATGATACATTTTCCCTGAATTACCTTTAACCCTGCCTCGATGACTGACCATTTTGAACTATCAATCATAATTGGAACCTTGGAAATATCTGGTTCAGAGACCACCAAGTTTAAAAAACGACTCATACACGCTTCCCCGTCGAGCATTGCTGCGTCAAAATTAACATCGATAACATTGGCACCATTTTCAACCTGTTGTTTGGCAACCCTTAATGCACTTTCATAATCTTCCGCTTCAATTAATTTTTTAAATCGTGGCGATCCCGTTACATTTGTTCGTTCCCCCACCATTAAGAAGGATGTTTGTTGATCCTTCATTGTGAAAGGTTCTAACCCGCTCAAGCGAAGTGCGGGATCAATTTTGGGCACAGTCCGGGTAGGATAATTACCTAGTTTTTCCGAGATTGCATGTATGTGTTCGGGAGTAGTTCCGCAGCAACCACCTGCCAGGTTAATTAAGCCTTCCTCCGCAAAAACTGATAAGGAGTCAGCAGTATCTTCAGGTTTCTCGTCATATCCTGTAGCGGAGAGTGGGTTGGGTAGGCCAGCATTGGGGTAGCAATGTACCAAGCAATCAGCATGCTTGGATAACTCTTGAAGGTAAGGACGCATGGCATCGGCTCCCAATGCACAATTTAAACCAACACAAAGAGGTTTTGCGTGGGAAATAGAATTCCAACATGCTTCGGTTGTCTGCCCCGATAGCGTTCTACCAGATGCATCGGTAATTGTAATTGAAAGGATAACAGGAAGCCTTTTCCCGGTGTCATCAAAGTAGTTTTCTATCGCAAAAATCGCAGCTTTTAAATTGAGAGTGTCAAAGGTGGTCTCTGGCAAAAGTAAGTCAACCCCGCCGATTACTAACGAATCTATTTGTTGATAGTAAGAAGAAACAAGTTGATCGAATGTAACATTCCGAAGAGCCGGGTCATTAACATCAGGGGATAGAGAGGCTGTACGGTTAGTGGGACCAATTGCACCAGCAACAAAACGAGGACGACTCGGATCTTTTATCATTGCCGCATCTGCCGCCTCTCTTGCCAAACGGGCAGCACTGATATTAAGTTCGGGCACGATTTCTTCCAAATTATAATCGGCCATGGAAATTGTGGTGGCACTAAAAGTATTCGTTTCCACAATATCACTTCCCGCATCAAAATAAGATTGATGGATGTTACGAATGATATCGGGTCTTGTGAGACAAAGAAGGTCGTTGTTACCCTTTAGTTCTTTGGCATGGTTCTTAAAATGTTCACCTCGGAAGTCTTCTTCCTCCAGTTTCTCCTGCTGAATCATAGTCCCCATGGCTCCATCCATGATCACGATTCTTTCTTTCAAAAGATTTTGTAGGTCCTGTTCGGTAGGTCGGCTTAAAGAGAAGTTTTTCATTTCGTATCAACGCATCATGATATCTTGATGCGTTATTTGCAAACCGAAAGAGTATTTCTTAGCGGAAAGATTATTTCATTTGGTTGTAAATTTCTTTGCTTCTTTGTAAAGAATCGTATACAACAAAATATTCGGGATGTAGCGTAGTCTGGTTAGCGCGCCTGCTTTGGGAGCAGGAGGCCGAGAGTTCGAATCTCTCCATCCCGACCATTTTCTTTTGTAAATCTCACAGGAAGCCTAAATTAAAGTTACTACCTGTGCAGTGAATCGAATCGTAAAGTTATTGACCCAGTAATTTAAATTTTGATTACTTTCCATACGGAAAATATTCCATTTAATTGTTAACTTTATTCTATCAATGAAACCTAATTTAATAATGGGCGAAGACGAAGATCAGAATATTATAGAGCATTACCGATTGTCATCCCATCCTGAAGGGGGATGGTTTAGAAGAACTTACAGTTCCTCTACTAATGTATTTCTCGATCGAGGGGAAAGATTGTGTGGAAGTTCAATCTACTATTTTCTAAAGCAGGGGGAGCACTCATGCCTCCATTCTTTGAAATCGGATGAGATTTGGTATTTTCATTTTGGTTCATCAGTTAGAATCCATCTATTTTCAACTTCAGAATATCATAGTGTAGATCTCGGTCACGATTGTCAATGCGGCGAGGTCGCTCAATTCCCAATACCAGCAGGCGTTGTATTTGGGGCGGAACTACTCCAGCAAAAGGGAGCGTTAATGAGCTGCTCGGTCTGTCCAGGATTTGCAATTGATGATTTTAAATGGGCATCTATTGATGAACTTTTAGTAGAATTTCCTGAACAAGCTGAAATTATTCGCCGCCTGCAACCTGACTTTACTCCGGAAGGTAATTTATGATAGTAAAGGAAGAACATCGAATGGGGCAGGATCGAATTTTGTCCTGTGTTATTCCACAATATCAAAATTGGATAGATTCTATTTTAAATGAGTTAAATAGAGGGAAAAATAGTTTTAAATATTCACACCCAATCGGTGGACGATGGGAAAACTCGTACCTCAGTATTAACGATATTCCTTCGGTACGTTTGCCAATGAGGTTGGCCAGAGAAATAATAAAAGAAAAGTGGCAGAAACCGACTGTCGCACTCTACGAGGCTCCCCATCATTTTAAAAACGCAAACCCACCTTTTTGGTTCAATATTGCCAAGTGTAATGAAATCACTGGAGTTCATGATCATGCCCAATTAGCTTCTTTTTCTGGAGTTGTTTATTTGCAGAGTAATTCTTTATCTGGTCACTTGTATTTCCCTCAATCGGGAGGAGATGAAATTTCGATTGTTCCCGAGGTTGGAAAGATGGTTTTATTCCCCTCCCATGTAAGGCATGGAGTACACCTCAATAAGTCGGAAGACGAAAGAATATCGCTCGCCTTTAACCTCTATCCTTTTCCTCTTCCGAGCGAGGAATGGTAGGCATTTCTTTGATATATTATATTTTTAAAAATAAAAGTAATATCTTTTTCGATTTACATTGTTATTTTTTGTTGCGATCACAATTATTAAACAAGTTTTAAACCAGTTAAAAATTTTAATTTCCTAGCTATTGTCCATTATGATTCAGCCAACTGACTCTTTTGAAGAAATTGATTCCGCCGTTGTCCGGTTTGCCGGAGATTCTGGAGATGGAATGCAAACTGTGGGGGAGCGATTTACAGATAGTAGTGCATTCGCCGGTAATGATATTGCGACTCTTCCTGACTTCCCTGCTGAGATTAGAGCCCCTGCCGGCACCCTCGCTGGAGTTTCTGGTTTTCAATTGCAATTCGGTAACACTAAAATACTAACACCTGGTGATGAACCGGATGCGTTGGTTGCCATGAACCCGGCCGCTCTAAAGTCCAATATTGGAGACCTCCCCGAAGGTGGAATGTTGGTGGTGAACATTGATTCTTTTAAATCAATGAATTTAAAAAAAGCGGGTTATGAGAGTAATCCTTTAGACGACGAAGAATTTCGTAAGAAATATCACCTGATTGAGCTGGATCTTACTGGGTTAACGAAAGAAGCACTTAAGGAAAGTCCTTTAAAGCCTTCGGATAAGGTACGGTGCAAAAATTTCTTTGCTCTTGGATTTATGCGCCCACATGTCCCGTTTTTTCCTCCTGAACGAGTATACAACAGCATGAATGACACACACCTTCCAAAAGTAAAGGAAGATGATTGGAGTGATCTTTCCGAGGCTGCAAGAAAGCTCACTTTGAGTAACAAAAAGATCCCAACCCATGACTGGATGAAGGAAGAAGATAGGTGGCATCTTGCTGTGCGTTCTTATTTAGCATGCATCAACTGGGTCGATAAACAGATAGGCAGAGTGCTTGACGCCTTAGATGAAAGTCCCTATGCCGATAACACAATTATCATGTTGTATGCGGATCATGGATATCACCTTGGAGAAAAGCAACGCTGGTCAAAATTTTCGCTTTGGGAACGAACAACCCGAGTTCCCTTCATCATCAGCTTGCCAGGAGGTGCGAGGGGCACTTCAACGAAACCGGTTGAGTTGTTGAGCATATATCCAACGCTAATCGACTTATGCAAATTAGCACCGAATGACACTATTGAAGGTGTTTCCCTGCTTCCGCTTCTTGAAAATACAAGGGAGCCCTGGGAGCATGTAGCGATTTCTACGTTGGGACAAAATAACCATTCTATTAGGGATGAGCGATGGCGTTATATTTTATATGCTGACGGAAGTCAAG
>UPTG01002242.1_pt1 | contig 13496 bp, 14 predicted proteins | sample 2160121 | NCBI WGS metagenome assembly UPTG01 (sample SAMN06266255, study PRJEB28933) | marine metagenome | isolation source: Columbia River Estuary | place: USA:Columbia River Estuary, USA | collected 2014-07-27 | reverse complement strand
GGCTTATGAGCCCGATTTCTTGTTTGCCTGGCCTAGCGCGCGCACAGGTGTGATGGCGGGTCAAAGTGCGGCAACAACGATGAGCGAAGTTGCCAAGGCCGGCGCGGCGCGAAAGGGGATCGAGATTCCCGCTGAAACACTGGCCGAGCAGGAGGCCGTTATCCGCGCCCATTTTGACGCGCAAGAGGATGCCTATTCTTCCTCAGGTCGGGTGCTTGATCACGGTGTGATTGATCCGCGGGATACGCGCAAGGTGCTCGCTTTCTGTCTCGAGACGATATTGGAGGGGCGACAGCGAGTGCTTACACCGAACAGTTTTGCTGTGGCAAGGATGTAACCATGATCAACTTACCTAAAACGGATTCTGTCGAGTGTGAATGGGAGCAGGGATGGTTGACGGTTTGGTTCAATCAGCCTGAACGCCGCAATCCACTGACCGATGCGGTTGTCGCTGATTTGCAGCGTATTTGCGAGGCGATCGAACACGATCGATCTGTTCGCGGTCTTACCCTGAGAGGGCGAGGCGGTTTTTTCTGCGCCGGAGGTGATCTCAAAGGGTTTCAATCAATGGCGAATGCCACTCACGATGACGTGATTGGAATGAGCGAGACGATTGGTCGGCTGCTCTACCAGTTTGATCGGTTGCCCATGGTGACGGTGGCGTTAATTGAGGGCGCCGCAATGGCGGGTGGTTTGGGCTTGGCCTGTTGCTGCGATGTGACAATCGGTACTGCAGAGGCTCGTTTTGCCTTTTCAGAGACGCGTATTGGTATTTCACCCGCACAGATTGCACGTTACGTGATGCAAAAATGTGGTGCGTCAACCGGGCGTCGGTTGATGCTCAGCGCAGCAAAATTTCAGGGAACTGAAGCGGCTCAGCTTGGCGTCTTAGATGTGGTCGTGGCAAATGAGGATGCATTAACAGAGGCAGAGCAACAGATCCGCAGCGACGTATTGGCGTGTGCGCCTGGCGCCGTGGCGGCGACAAAGACACTGCTTAGGCAGCTTGCCACCATCCCCGACGAGCAAAAAATGCGGGTTGCGGCAGAGAATTTCACCGCTTGTCTAAAGGGTGACGAAGGGGTGGAAGGTGTTGCGTCTTTCCTTGAGAAGCGCGCGCCTAACTGGCAGCAGGAGAATTGAAAATGAGTGCAATTGAGACGGTCCTAGTCGCCAATCGGGGTGAGATTGCAGTGCGCGTGATGCGCACAGCCAAGGCGCTGGGGTTAAAGACGGTTGCGGTCTATTCCGACGCAGACGCTGCAGCACTTCACGTGCGGCAAGCCGATATGGCCATCCCGCTAGGAGGGCTCGCCGCGAGTGAGTCCTACCTTAATGCGGCCGCCATTCTTGAGGCGGCGCAGAAGGCGGGCGCCGATGCCGTTCATCCTGGCTATGGTTTCTTGTCTGAAAACACGGCGTTCGCTGCCGCTTGTGCCGAAGCAGGCGTTCGATTCATCGGCCCACCGGCGACCGCAGTGGAAATCATGGGCGATAAGGCCTTGTCGAAGCGAGCAATGCTGGAAGCTGGTGTGCCCTGTATCCCGGGTTATCAGGGCGACGATCAGTCTATTGAGACGCTCATCAAAGAGGCAGAAAAAATAGGAACGCCGGTAATGATCAAAGCGGCCGCCGGCGGTGGTGGGCGAGGCATGCGGCGGGTCGAAGACCTGAGCTTGTTGTCTCAAGCGATTGAGCTGGCTCGCTCAGAAGCGCAGCGCGCCTTTGGCAATGATGACTTGATTTTGGAACGCGCTTTGCAGGCGGCTCGTCATGTCGAGATACAGATTTTTGCTGATGCTCACGGCAATGTGATTCATTTGGGAGAGCGGGATTGCTCTTTACAACGTCGTCACCAAAAGATCATTGAGGAATCACCTTGCCCCGTCATGACACCCGAGTTAAGGCGTGCGATGGGGGCTGCGGCGGTAGAAGCAGCGAGGGCGGTGGCATACGTCGGTGCCGGGACGGTCGAGTTTTTATTGGATGCCTCGGGGGATTTCTTTTTCCTTGAGATGAATACACGTTTGCAGGTTGAGCACCCGGTCACCGAGGCGGTTACCGGTTTTGACTTGGTGCAGTGGCAGATTCGCGTCGCGCAAGGTGAGCAGTTGCCGGTGCCCCAAGAGGAAGTCGACCTAGTCGGACATGCCATCGAAGTCAGGCTGTGTGCCGAGGATCCCGCGTCAGCCTTTTTGCCCAGCTCGGGACCCGTCTCACTGTTTAAAGTGCCTACCGTTGAGGGCGTTAGAGTGGACACTGGCGTCGAAACGGGAGATGCCGTCTCGCCTTTTTATGATTCGATGGTGGCGAAGATTATTGCCCGGGGACCAACACGCGACGCTGCACGCATCCGCTTGCGCGCGGCACTAGAAGGTACTGCGCTCATGGGCGTGACGCATAATCGCGAGTTCTTAATGACGTTGCTGAGCCATCCTACCTTTGTGGAAGGATTGGCTACCACTGATTGGGTTGACCAGCATTTTGCCGACGGCTACCAGCGTAAACTCCCCAGCACCCGCGAGATGGCGGCGGCTATTGCCTTACAGCAGTCACTGGCTGCTGAGAGGCACTTTGCGAGCGCGTTGTCTGTGAGTGCAGAATTACGCGGATGGGTGTCCACCGGTGCAGCAGAGGTCACTTATCGTTATGCTGTGGGCGATCACGAATTCCGGGCGGTTGTCGCAACCCACAGTGCGCAGCATTATGAGATTACGATCGGCGAAGACCGGCACGAAGTGATCTGTCAGCAGATGGCGGAGGCCTGTGCGACGATGGTGGTCGACGGTGTGCCGGAAGTACTGCAATGTGTCGCGCCGTCACCAGCGGCTATTGAGATAGCCAGTCAGCGTATCGATTTCACCTTGAGTAACCTAGATCTCATTCCACCCGAAAGCCAGGACGCGGCACAGGGGGGAAGTGTGACGGCGCCGATGCATGGACAGATGTTGTCATTGTTGGTGGAGGATGGAGAGCAGGTAGAGGTTGATCAACGTTTGGCGGTCTTCGAAGCCATGAAAATGCAGCATGAGATTTTGGCGCCTGTTGCTGGCATCGTCACCGATATCCGTGCTCAAGTAGGCCAGCAAATGGCCGCGGGAGATGTCATATTGACGTTGGATGACGGAGATGATCCATCGTCGTCGTGATGGTCGCCATAATGCGGGTAACGAGTCAGTTCTGTAAGGAGTCGAGATGAAACAGGCAGATGATTTTTTGTTGGAGTCACAAGCGCTCGATGCGCTGATAGGGCCACTTACTGAGGCTGAGTTGACCCAAGTGACGGGCTTTAAATCTTGGACTTTCGAGGCGATTCTTCGGCATCTCCATTTTTGGAATCGAATGGCGGATCTAGCGCTGACAGCCCCTGACGAGTTTCAGCAGGCTCTGAAGCCGGCGGTGGACTCGATGATGGCAGGCAGTACGTTGCCAGAGATCGAGCTTGAACATTTCTCTGAGACTGGGCTGCCCCTGGTAGCACTGTGGCGCTCGGGGTATCAGTCAGTCGCGACGGCGTATCAACAGGCAGATGTTTCTCAGCGAGTTGCCTGGGTCGGTCCCAGCATGAGTGCTCGTTCTGCCATTACCGCGAGACAAATGGAAACCTGGGCGCACGGGCAGGCGATTGCCGATGAGCTGAGCGTGCAACGCGAGGAAGCCGATCGGATTCACAACATTGTCATTTTGGGCGTGAATACCTTTGGGTGGTCTTTTACCGTTCGCGGTGAAGCGGTGCCGGAGGCACAGCCCTTTGTGTCATTACTGTCTCCCTCTGGCGAACGCTGGGAGTTTGGGTCGTCCGATAGCGATCAGCGCATTAGCGGACAGGCGCATGAATTTGCTCAGGTGGTGACGCAAACTCGCAACATTCAGGATACTCAGTTGGAATATGAGGGGGCGATTGCTGAAGACTGGATGCACCATGCGCAGTGTTTTGCTGGGGTAGCGTCAGAGCCGCCAGCGCCGGGAGCACGACGAATCAAGTGATGCGGCAGTCAAGGAGCACGCTTACCGGCGTGACTCATAGCGCTGGGTCTTTGTTTCGAGACGCCGGCGCCAGTCGATTCACCATTCGTCTGAGCGCTAACCAAAAGAGGGCTTCATCGGAATAGCCGGTCACACGATCTATCTCTCGGCAATCTTGAATTTGAACGAAGGTAGGGGTGCTACTAACGGGCATCGCCACGCAGTCCGAATGGTCGTGTTGGCCGTCTTGCCACGCTTCTAGAGATATCCGTTGCAGCGGTAATAAGGCTGACTCCTCGGTCTTATGGTAGATCGCGCCCACTTCGCGATCGAACTGAGCACAGGCGCCGCAGGTTGGGCTATGGACATAGACTAAAACGGTTTGTTCGGGGTAGGCGCTCAAACTGACGGGTGCCCAGATTGAGAGGCCGACAGCGACCAGGCACTTTTTGAGACCTGTCATGCCCGGGCGATAGCGATGGATCATAGTTTGATGTACGCCCATTGATGGCGGACTTGAAGGCGCGCTAGCTCCGCGACACCTGAAGGGATTGTCTCTACCCCGAATGCCAAATCGTCTGCGCTGAGGCCATAGCTGGTCAACGTCGTTTCGCAGGCAAAGATACGGATGCCGGCCGCGATGAGTTGCTCCATTTGGGCGCTGTAAGCGCCTCCGCTCGAATCAGTGGCGTTGTCGAGTGCGGCTTTGACGCCCTCTGCGATGAGGATAACTCGGGTTGGCATCGCATGATTGGCGGCGTGATGTCGTCCAACCTGTCTCAGCATGTGATTTATCTTGGTGTCGGAATCCACATGAAATACGACGCCATAGCGATCGGCGTCGCTGCCATGCGATGACCAAGGTGCGAGCAACAAAAGTAATAATGTGAGTGGCGTTAAGACAGAACGAGACATGACTTGCTCCTAGCTGAATGGCTTATCGGTATCGAGATGAAACACCTTAAGCGATTGTTTTATGCTGTATCGGGATTCGCAGCCCCAGCCGTCGACAACCAGTGTAGTCACCAACAAGGCGGCTCGATAGCGTGTTGGTTGAGTTGGTGTCAGGCCGGTTGCTAGCGCAGCGGTGACACATTAGCATAGTGTTATTCTTAAAAAGAATATCGCATCGCAGTGCAATCCAATCACTATCCCGATCAGAGGATGCCCGATTGGTGGGGGAAGCAGCGTGACAAGCCGAGACAATCAAGAAAGAGGACGCTTAGTGCCGGCTCCCGAGTCATTTTTAGACGCGGATTTGGTTGATGAAATCCATCTAGGTGGTGTGAATACGGCTCGCAGAAAACTATTGAAGGGGGCTTTGGCCGCCGCTACTGCCACTGCTATTGCGCCCAGTCACGCTGCTGATGACCCCGACATACTGGCCCTGCCGAGTTGGTCTCGAACCCTAGGCAAGCCTGTGGTGACAACCCCCTATGGCCAGCCATCCCCTTTTGAGGCTCAGGTGATTAAGCGACAAAGCCCCGGCCTGACCCAAACCAATCAGGCAAGCGTTGCGTTTACGCCACTGCAGAGCTTGTTCGGCATGATCACGCCCAGTGGGCTGCACTTCGAGCGGCACCACCAGGGGTGGGTTGATATCGATCCAACGCGCCATCGTTTGATGATCAATGGTCTGGTCGACTCGCCTTCGGTTTTTACCATGGCCGATTTACTTCGACTGCCCAGTGTCTCTCGCATCCATTTTCTGGAGTGTGGCGCTAACACGGGCCTTGAGTGGGGCAATGTTGCGGTACCGACTGTGCAGTACACCCACGGTATGTTGTCAGCCTCTGAATTCACGGGGGTCCCGGTATCGCTGTTGCTAGAGCGTGCGGGCTACGATCGTCAGCGGGCACGATTTCTGCTCGCTGAGGGTGCCGACGGTTCTGGAATGACGAGAACCATTAACCTAGATGCTGCGCTGGATGATGCCATCGTGGCTTATGGGCAAAATGGCGAAATGTTGCGACCCGAAAATGGCTACCCGTTGCGGTTAGTGGTGCCGGGCGTGCAGGGCGTTTCTTGGGTTAAATGGCTGCGCCGCCTAGAGGTGGGTGATCAACCTTGGGGGACCAAGGATGAAACGTCACACTATGTCGACCTCATGCCCGACGGAACGCATCGTCAGTATTCGGGTATCCAAGAAGCTAAATCGGTGATCACCTCGCCCTCTGGGGGGCAGACCCTGTTACAGCAAGGGTATTACTGCGTTACGGGGTTGGCGTGGAGTGGGCGGGGTACGGTGAGTAAAGTGGAGGTATCAACGGATGGCGGCCAAAACTGGCGCGCCGCGAGAGTCGAAGGACCGACTCTGCCTAAGGCGCTGACGCGTTTTAATTTTGATTGGGTCTGGAACGGTGAGGAGGCGCTACTGCAAAGCCGAGTGACCGATAGCACCGGCTACACACAACCGACGCGGAACCAATTGGTAGCGCGACGCGGGACCCGGTCGATTTATCACAACAATGCGATTCAGACATGGCGGGTTGCCGCCGACGGAGCAGTCCACAATGTTCAATTGGGCTAGTGCTTTGACGCTGAGCTTAGTGTTGCTCGCGACGCTGAGCACTGTCACGGCATCGACGCTGCCCCAAGGGGCCGAAAGCATCGGTCGGCTGGCATCTGACGCTGAAATCGCAGCCTGGGATATCGATGTTCGCCCTGATTTCCTCGGTTTACCCGAGGGCAGTGGCGACGTTTGGCAGGGTGAAGAGATTTGGCTTGCGCAATGTGCCAGTTGTCACGGTGATTTTGGCGATGCCAATCATATCTTTGCGCCGATTGTACTGGGTAACATTACAGAAGAGGACATCGCTCAAGGGCGAGTGGCGGCGTTACAAAACCCAGCGATTACAAGAACGACCCTCATGAAGGTGCCGACCCTGTCGACGCTTTGGGACTATATTTATCGCGCTATGCCATGGAATGCGCCGAAATCGCTGACATCGGACGAGGTCTATGCGCTACTCGCCTATATTTTGAATCTCGGTTACGTCGTTGAAGATGACTTTGTCTTGTCTGATGCCAATATCAGAGTGGTTCAGCAGCGTATGCCCAATCGCAATGGCATGACCCGTGACCATGGACTGTGGTCAGTGTCGGATCCGCCGGATGTGATGGGGCACACCTGTGTGTCAGATTGTGCGGCAGAAACCGGGGTGACTTCTTCGTTGCCCGACTACGCAATGAATGCTCACGGTAATCTGGCAGAGCAATCTAGGTCATGGGGTCCCTATCCGGGACAATGGACTGCGCCACCGTTGGCGCAACATGAACCACAGCGGCCAGCGGTGCTCAGCGTTCCTGCACAGCAACTCACGACGGCAGGCTGCACGGCATGCCACCAGATGACAGGACCGCTCATAGGGCCTAGTTTTCATGACATCAGGGACCGGTATAAAGGGTCACAGCACGCGGCGTACTTGCAAAACCGCATCACCCAAGGTGGCGGCGGTGTGTGGGGTGATCTGCCGATGCCGGCGATGCCTGATGTGGGTGCCGATGCGCTGCAAGACATTATCGCGTGGTTAATCGCAGGCGAATGGGAAGAAAAGGAGAAAGAGGGATGAATGACACCACTAAAGGCCGGGTATCTAGGAGGCGTCTGCTCAATTGGGCGGCGGCACTGGGTGCGCTGATGGCACTACCGGCGCGCGCTTGGGCAACCGTCTCTCGGCCCGAGACGGCATTTGATGCGACAGCGCTCGATCAGGCGCTGATGGCACTTGGGCAGACCCCAACACGGCATGAAGGGGTCATCTTCACGACGCCTGATATTGCTGAAAATGGCGCTGTGGTGCCGATTCGCGTCGAGGTAGATCACACCGTGTTGCCTAACGTCAGCAAGGTCTCTGTGTTGGTGGAAATGAATCCCAATCCACTGGCTGCGGTTTTTGACATTGCTCCGGGTACCGAGGTTTATATCGAAACTCGCGTCAAAGTGGCCCAAACTGGCAATCTCTATGCCGTGGTTGAGTCTGACGGACAACTATTCATGGCATCGAGAGAGACCAAAGTCACTCTCGGTGGCTGTGGCGGCTAAGGAGATCACCATGGCTGGTCGAATAAAAATTCGTGCGCAAAAGAAAGGCGAACTGACAGAGGTCAAAGCGTTGATGCGTCATCCCATGGAAACGGGAATGCGCAAAGATCAGGCGGGGGAGTCCATTCCTGCACACTTCATTACAGAAGTCGCCGTACTGCATGGTGATCAAACCGTTATGCAGGCGCATTGGGGAGCCGCTGTGTCGGCCAATCCTTTTTTAGGCGTGCGCTTTCAAGGCGGTCAAGCGGGTGATGCTGTGCGGGTGGTGTGGACCGACAACCAGGGAGGCACGGGCGAGGGTGAGACGACAATCCGATGATGCGATGACTTTGTATCGCTTTGTGATGATGATACCGCGGTGGTGGTTGCTGTTGATGGTTGTCCCCGCATTGGCTGATGAGGGCATTTTTGATCAGTACCGGGATCTGATGGGCGACGATAATCCTGCCATCTTCGTGATCGAGGAGGGAGAGGAGTTCTGGGTCCAATCTCAGGGTCCCAGCGCGGCGACACTGGAAGCGTGTGATCTTGGCCTGGGTACTGGCGTCACCCGAGGTGCCTATGCCCAGTTCCCGCGTTATTTCGCCGATACCGACCGCGTGATGGATATTGAGACGCGATTGCTTTATTGCATGGAGACGCTGCAGGGCCGGGATCGCGAGGTGATCGCAGCAAAGCCTTACTCGCTGAGAGGCGATTTTGGCACCGAGTTGGAAGCATTGGTAACCTGGCTTGCGGCCGAGTCCGAGGGCATGACCATCGCGCCGGAACAGGCGCATCCAAAAGAACGAGCGATGTATGCCATGGGCGAAGAGATTTTCTTTTATCGCGCGGGGCCGCATGATTTTTCTTGTGCGACTTGTCACGAACAATCAAACAAGCGAATACGACTGCAACAGTTACCGAACCTCACAGAGCATACCGAGGTTGCTGAGGCTTATGGCAGTTGGCCTGCGTATCGCATGTCACAAGGGTTGGTGAGAACGATGGGCTGGCGACTTCAAGATTGCTTTCGGCAGCAGCGTTGGCCAGGGCTGATATTTGGGTCTGAGGTGAGCATTGCGTTGCAAACTTATATGGCGGTCAATGCAGCGGGTGGCGTCATGACAGCGCCGGGGTTAAAGCGATGAGGGCGACGCTTCGCAGGATCACTTTAGTGGTGTGGATTGGAGTCGCTCCGGTAGCGGTGTCGGAAGATCTGGCGTCCGTGATACACGCTTCGTTCTCAGACAGCGGTCAGGCGACATTGATGAGGTTGGAGCAGGACCCCTTGCAACAACGATGTAGTCAGCCTCGTGATGAGCGAGTTGACGACGACATCGCGATGGCCCTCCGTCAGGAGCGATTAAATGCCGTCGTGTTCCCAGAGGACGGAAATTTTCTGGGTGATTGGCAGCGCGGCGCAGCGGTGGCTGCGAGTGGACGAGGCCTTCAGTCTAACGATGACCCGAGTATTGCCAATGGGGGTAACTGTTACGCCTGTCACCAGTTGGCACCGACAGAAGTGGCGTACGGAACGCTGGGGCCCTCGTTGACGCAATATGGTTTGCGAGGCCAATCCGAGGCCATGCTGCGTTATACCTGGACCAAGTTGTGGGATACTCATGCCTTTAATCTGTGTTCGCATATGCCGCGCTTCGGCGCGCAAAAGATCTTGACTGAACAGCAACTCAAGGATGTTATGGCATTTCTGTTAGACCCAAACTCATCGGTGAATCAACCCGCCGAAGGACCGAGTAGCGCTCATTAAACGGCGCGAGTTCCACCAGATGTTGGCGCTTGCCGCCGCATCGGGGCTGCCGTTACCTTCGATAGCGCGTACCTCCGAGGCGCCCTCGGATCCTTATTCTGTCCCCACGGTAGGCAACGTCCACCTGATGCATATCACTGATGTGCATGCACAGCTATTGCCTGTGCATTACCGCGAGCCCGCAGTGAATATTGGTGTTCATGGGGCTCGCAATCGACCGCCTCACTTGGTGGGAGAAGCGTTACTGAAGCATTTTACGATCGCGCCAGGATCGCGCACTGCGCATGCGCTAAGCCACCTCGATTATGTCGCCGCCGCAGCGCAGTACGGTCGCGTGGGTGGCTTTTCCCACATTGCCACGCTGATAAAAAGACTGCGAGCAGATCGGCCCGGTGCCTTGTTGCTCGATGGCGGCGATCTGTGGCAAGGATCAGCCACCGCGCTGTGGACAAAGGGTCAAGATATGGTCGATGCCAGCCAATTGCTGGGCGTCGATATCATGACTGGGCATTGGGAGTTCACATTAGGTGCTGAGCGCGTGATGGATATTCTGGATAACGAGCTGAAGGGCCAGGTCGAGTTTATCGCCCACAATGTCAAGGACATGGATTTTGGTGACGCGGTTTTTGCAAGCCACACTCTGCGAGAGATGAATGGTGTGCCGGTCGCCATTATTGGTCAGGCTTTTCCTTATACGCCTATCGCTAACCCCGCTTACTTTACGCCCGACTGGACTTTTGGGATCCAAGAGCGCGAGTTGCAAGAAAAGGTAAATGAGGTCAAAGCAGCGGGTGCTCAAGTGGTGGTATTGCTGTCGCACAACGGTGCGGACACGGATATCAAATTAGCGTCACGCCTGAGCGGTATCGATGCCATTTTGGGAGGTCATACGCATGACGCGATACCTCGGGCGCTTGAGATCGCTAATCCCGGGGGCGTTACGTTAGTGACCAATGCAGGTTCGAATGGCAAGTTTATCGGCGTACTTGACTTCGCTGTGCGCGGTGGGCGAATCCGAGATTGGTCCTACGAGCTGTTGCCAGTCTTTGCGGAGCTACTACCCCCCGATCCAGACATGGAAGCGTTGATTGCAGGTATCAGGGCGCCTTTTTTGACTCGGCTCAACGAGCCCTTGGCACAAACTGATGCGCTGCTGTATCGACGCGGTAATTTCAGCGGCAGTATGGACCAATTGATTTGTGACGCGCTAATGGAAGAAATGGATGCGCCGATCGCGCTGTCTCCGGGTTTTCGCTGGGGCACCACGTTATTGCCGGGGGAGATCGTGACCATGGAGCATTTGATGTCTCAGGTTGCCATTACCTATCCCGAAGTCACGTTGACCGAAATGACAGGCGCGCGGCTCAAGCAAGTGCTAGAGGATGTGGCTGATAACCTTTTTCATCCTGACCCTTACTACCAGCAAGGTGGTGACATGGTTCGCGCAGGGGGGTTGCAGTATGCCATCGCGCCCTTGGCATCAGTCGGTTCGCGCATTACTGATTTATCACTCAACGGCGAACCGATTGAAGCTGATAAAACTTATAAAGTGGCGGGCTGGGCGTCGATACAAAAAACGCAGGGCGAGGCGATATGGGACGTTGTATCGCGCTGGCTCCGTCGCGAGGGGCAGATCGGTGCGCTGACGCCCAATGTGCCGGCGGTGACCGGTTTAGCCAACAATCTGGGCCTTGATGAAGGTTGTTGAGCAGTCCGCATGCACCCTGTGACGATTTTACAATCTGCACCAAGTGATCGACCCGTCTGGGTCAGTCGGTGCATGGAGTCAGTGGAGCAATGGGCGGTTAGATCGGGGTATGGGTACGAAACCCTTGCCGATGATCTGTTTGATTGGGTTGCGCCCGCGCGGCGGAAAAAGTTGATGGGTCGCACCCCCATCTTGGCCGATCTAGCGCGATTGCGCTGGATTGAATCAGTTCTCTCACAGCGTGGTGGACTGGTTGTTTGGATCGATGCCGACTCGCTGTGTCTTGATCCGTCGTGGCGACTCCCTGGAACTGAACATACGTTTTTTGGCGAAGAGTGCTGGGTGCAAAAGAATGCCCAAGGTCGGTGGCGCACGTATTGTTCGCCTCACAATGCTTTCATGGGCTTCACATCGGCATCCCCCGTACTGGCCTTTCTTGCCTATTTATCCGAGTCGATTATTGACCGCGCGGATCCCACCCGCATTGCTCCTCAGATGATTGGCCCGAAGCTGTTGAAAACCCTGAATAGCTTGGCTGATTTCACGTTAGTGCCTGAGGCAGGCGCCGTGAGTCCGGTATTGCTAGCGGAATGGGTTGGCGAGCGAGGTGACGCAGTGGCGTGTTATGAGCGTGCGAGTAGACCGCCGCTGGCGATGGTTAATTTGTGTTCTTCACTGGTGAAGTCGGTTGCGGACACACAACACGTCACGTCGCTGCTCGATAAGATCTTAGCGTGATGGTCAGTGGCATACGGGTCGATGTTGGTGCGTAAAAACTGAAGCGACAGAAGCAAAACAGCATCGAAGCGCAGTGAATCGAGTCAGGAAGAAAATCAAACAGCAACAGGAAAACGCACTGAGCGGCGGCTGCCTGGCGCAGTGTTGCGAGTCGACGCCACAGGCATCAAGATAATCGGAGTCCATTTGCAACGGGTTGGTCGGGAGCGATCAATACCACAGCCCCGTCTTCTTGAGGAAACCCAGTCACTAAGCATTGAGATTGGATATGGCCAATTTGTTTAGGTGGAAAGTTGACGACACCAATGACCTGCTGACCCACTAGCCCGTCAGTCTGGTAGAGGTCGGTAATCTGCGCGCTCGATTTTAATACGCCGATATCTGGGCCAAAATCGATGTGGAGTATGTAGGCGGGTCGACGGGCCTCTTCAAACACTTCTGCGGTGACGATGGTGCCGACCCGCAGATCCACTTGCTCGAAATCCTGCCACGAAATGGTTTCCACGAACACCTCCCCATGATTACGCTCTGCTAGATAAGGAGTCTACCGATAGCAGTGACCACGCGGAATACTCTCCTTAAAGCATGGTTGAAGCTAGGTATGAAAAGCACCCAATTGAAAGGAAGGAGAGGGTGTAAAACAGATTTGCTCGATGCGCGCGCTACAATAAAATAATATTCTAAACGTGAGTTTGCAGGGGTATGAATATGTAGTTGAAATCGCTGGCGAGACGAATGAGTGCAGGCGTGATCAGTATTGCGGCGATGACTAGTCTGACGGTGTCGGCAGAGACCGCCACGCTGCGGGTCTCGATCGAGGGTGGTGCGTTTAACAGCAAGTTCAAATTTTTCGATGCCAGTGAGGGCTGCCCGGGTTACAACGATATCCCCGGCGCCAAGCACTACCTCGGCAGTGTTTTTGCGTCTGACAAAGGTGCTGAGAGAGACCTGACGGCGGGACAGCCTGTGCAGGTATTCCTCTTCCGGCCAAAGGAGACCTTCAGCATTTCAGCTGCTGGAGGTGAAAAAGAAATTCGTCGACGCTCCCTGCAGGTGGTGCTGACTGGCGACGCCACGCTTCGATACACCGGTTTTGATGACAAGGGATGAGTCTGAAAGCCAAGCAGTGGCGATTGCAGGTGGAACAAACGGTTGAATGACAGAAGAATCTGATGCCCCAAAACTGTTTCCAACTAACGTAACGCTCGTCGAACCAGTTGATGGTCCGTTGGCAAGAGAAGCGCCAATCACTTGACCAGTGTTGTACGAAAAAGGAGAAGAACCAC
>UPTG01002238.1_pt1 | contig 13513 bp, 12 predicted proteins | sample 2160121 | NCBI WGS metagenome assembly UPTG01 (sample SAMN06266255, study PRJEB28933) | marine metagenome | isolation source: Columbia River Estuary | place: USA:Columbia River Estuary, USA | collected 2014-07-27 | reverse complement strand
AACCTCCTGCTAACTACCCTGTACATGGTAGAGATTTAATGAGTGGGATTCCTAAAGAAGTAATTGTAACTTACAAGGAAATTGCAGGAGCCCTTAACAATTCAATTGAGCAAATTGAAGAAGCAGTAATGAGCGCTTTATTTAACACTCCACCAGCACTTTCTGCTGATATTTATAATGAAGGATTGTACTTAACAGGGGGAGGGTCAATGTTAAGAGGGTTAGATAAAAGAATTTCAAGAAAAACAAAATTACCTGTATATGTTGCTGAAGATCCTTTAAGAGCTGTAGCGAGAGGAACGGGAATTGCGCTTAAAAATATAGAAAGCTATACCTTCTTAATTCAATAGCCCATAAGCTAAAATGTATAATCTATTACGATTTATTAAGATAAATCATTTTCTATTACTGTTTCTATTAATAGAAGGGTTTTCTGTCTCTTTATTGCTAAAAAATAATGGTTATCAAGCGAATAAAGCTATTGAGTTTAGCACACAATACACAAGCCTTGTGTATAACTACACAACTTCATTTTCTAATTTTGTAGCGCTAAAAGAAACGAACGAGTTTCTTATAAATGAAAATGCAAAGCTCCATTCTTTACTGAAAAATGAATCCCAATTTGTTGATTCAACTTTAATAAAAAACAAGCACTTCAACTACTATCCTGCCAAAGTGATAAATAGTTCAGTAAGTAAACGAAATAACTTTATCACCCTTAACAAAGGATTAAAACATGGCATAAATGCAGGGATGGGAGTAATAACTAATCAGGGAGTTATTGGGGTTATTCATTCAGTAAGCGAAAATTATGCAATTGCTATTTCCTTACTCCACCGAAAATCGGCTATTGGTATTCAGCTGAATAAAAACAACCATAATGGAATTTTGAAATGGAAAGGATTTAATTATAAAACAGTAAATATTAATGATTTTCCAAATCATATCCCTATTGAAGTTGGCGACACCATAAGTACGAATAGTCATAGTATTATTTTTTCTGAAGGCGTAAATATTGGAGCAGTAAAAAGTATTCAAAAAAATAAAGATGATGGATTTTATGATGTTAGTGTTCAACTTTTTGAAGATTTCAATCAGTTGAACTATGTATACATCATCCATTCTCAAGCAGCTGAAGAACAATTGATGTTAGAAAAAAAGATTACAGAAAATGAATAAATATTTTGCAAAACACCTATTTCTACTTCCTGTATATGTTTTACTACAAGCACTAGTACTTAATCAGATTCTGTTTTCGGCATATATTAATCCTTTTTTATATGTAATTCTAATCATTAGTTTACCCTTAAAAACACCCAAATGGTTTTTACTTATTTATGCTTTCTTACTTGGTTTTTTTATTGATCTTTTTTCAGGTAGTTTAGGATTTCATTCAACAGCAACTATACTTATTGCTTTTTTAAAACCCTTTATCAGTAAAATAACTGTACCACATAACATATTAGGAGATACAGATGAGATTACATTAAAGAAGATAGGAAACAAAGCCTTCATTACCTTCTCTTTATTCCTAATCCTTATCCATAATAGCTGTTTGTTTATTATCGAACACCTTAATTTTAATCTGGCTATTGCAGGAAAAATATTGGCGAGCACCATTGTTACATTAATCATTGTACTTATTGCACAATTGTTTCATCAAAAAAAATAATGAAAGTCTATAAAAACAGACATAAAATTATTGTTGCTATATTTCTGTTAATTACCATTACTTTCATCACTAAATTATTTTACATTCAAGTAATGAATGATAATTATAAATTTTCTGCTAACAATAATGTATTGCGCTATGAAGTACAGCAAGCAGTAAGAGGATTAATCTATGACAGAGACAGTAATCTTATTGTTGCCAATGTTCCTGCTTACGACTTAATGATTATCCCCAGAGAATTAAAAGAACAAGAAATTGACACTTTAGCTTTTTGTAATTTGATTAGCATAAGCAAAGAAGAATATCTAGAAAAATACAAAAAAGCTGCTGACTATTCTGGATATAAGGAAAGTGTATTTATCAAACACATCAACCTAGAAAACTCTAGTACATTATCCGAAAAGCTTTTTCAATTTCCTGGATTTTATTTAAGAAAGATTACCATGCGAGATTACCCAAGTAATGTAGCTACTCATTTGATAGGTTATCTGGGAGAAGTAAATTTAAAAAAAACAAAAGAAGACCCTTACTATACCAAAGGAGATTTGACAGGAGTTAGTGGAGTGGAGGCAGCCTATGAAAAACAACTAAGAGGGACTAAAGGAATGGCTATAAAATTGGTTGACGTACATAACCGTGACCAAGGGAAATTCCAAGAAGGGAAGTTTGATACCCTACCTATTGCTGGGAGTACTTTAATTTCAACTATTGATATTCAGCTGCAAGAATATGGTGAACAGCTAATGAAAAATAAGATTGGAGCTATAGTAGCAATAGAACCCTCAACAGGAGAAATTCTTGCTCTAGTTTCCGCACCTACTTACAATCCAAATTTGTTAATTGGACGAAAACGATCAGCCAATTATAGCATCCTATCTAAGGATGAAAAAAAACCATTATTCAATAGAGCTCTCCAAGGAACCTACCCGCCTGGTTCAACTTTCAAATTAATAACCGGACTTATTGCTTTGCAAGAAGGAGCAATATCCAAAAATACTCAATTTTCCTGTGATGATGGTTACGACTATGGAAAAGATAAAGTAGGTTGCCACCCTCATAAATCACCTGTTAAGTTAATAAACGGAATTGAAATTTCATGTAACACTTATTTTTGTAATATATACGAAAGGTATTTTAATCGTTTTGGCTCTACCATTGAGGCCTATGATAATTGGTACAGTCACGTATCGAGTTTTGGCGTTGGAAACTTTATGAATAATGACTTTATAACAGGAAGTGCAGGGAAACTACCAAAATCAACTTATTTTAACACTTTATACAGAGGAAGTTGGAATGCAAATACTATTATATCAATGGCAATTGGGCAAGGAGAATTGTTGCTTACCCCAATACAAATGGCAAACATGACCGTTATACTTGCCAATAAAGGGTTTTACTATACGCCACACATTATCAAAAGCACTTCAGGAGAACAAACTATTGATAGTAACTATACAACTAAGAAATATTGTAGCATTGACAAAAAATATTTCATTCCAATAGTCAATGGTATGGAGCAGGTCGTTTACGGTAAAGAAGGAACGGCAAAATATTGTAAAATTCCTAACTACGAAATATGTGGAAAAACAGGGACAGCACAAAATCCTCATGGAGAGGACCATTCTATATTTATTGCTTTTGCACCTAAAGAAAACCCAGCAATTGCAATAGCCGTTTATGTTGAAAATGGAGGATGGGGATCAACTTGGGCAGCTCCTATTGCATCATTAATGATAGAAAAATACCTAAACAGAGAAACAACAAATAAAGCCCAAGAAACTTTTATCCTAAATGGAAATTTAATAGATAAATAATGAGAGCTGCAAAAAATATATTCGCAAACATTGACAAAGTAAGTATTGGCCTTTATGCATTGCTTATGCTTTTCGGATGGATAAATATTTACGCTTCACTGTACAATGATGACTCGACAATGGTAATTGACTTTATTAGCCGATATGGGAAACAACTTTTTTTTATTTGCATTTCTTCTTTTGTGGCTTTTTTAATACTTATAATCGATTGGAAATTCTTTTACTCCCTTTCTTACATCTTCTATGTCGCTATTATTCTAATGCTAATTGGAGTGCTTTTTAAAGGAGGAATTACCGGTGGAGCTACATCCTGGTTCGAATTTGGAAGTTTTAAATTTCAACCTTCAGAATTCGCAAAGTTTACCACCGCACTAGCACTAGCAAAATACTATAATAACCTTAATACTAAACGCAAATCATTACGAGAAAAGCTAAATACCTATGCTATAATTATACTTCCTTTTTTATTGATTATACTACAAAATGACCTTGGCACATCCTTAGTTTATGCTGGTTTTATACTCGTTTTATATCGTGAAGGCCTTTCAGGAAATATCTTAATATTCGGATTAATTATTGCCATTCTATTTGTGGTTACCTTATTAGTTGAAAAGACAATTCTAATTCCATTTTTAGCAGGAATTGCATTAATTATATTTCTACTTTCAAGAAGAAAAAAGAAAGAACTACTGCTTATAATGGGCATACTAATAACCTGTACCTCTTTTATTTTTAGTGTTGATTATATATTCAATGATGTAATGGCTCCACATCAAAAAAAAAGAATAGATATTTTATTAGGAAAAGAGTTTGACCCTCATGGAGCAGGATACAACCTTATCCAATCAAAAATTGCAATTGGCTCTGGAGGGTTTAGTGGAAAAGGTTTTTTAAATGGAACACAAACCCGCTTTGATTTTGTACCCGAACAAAGTACAGACTTTATCTTTTGTACTATCGGAGAGGAATGGGGATTCCTAGGTAGTTTTTTCTTTATCTCTTTATTCCTAGGCCTGCTCTTTAGGGTACTTTTCCTTGCCGAAAGACAAAGATCAAACTTCAGCAGAATTTATGGCTATAGTGTCGCTACTATCCTATTTATACACTTTACTATAAATATAGGAATGACTATTGGCTTATTGCCTGTAATTGGAATACCATTGCCTTTTATTAGTTATGGAGGTTCTTCTTTACTAGGATTTACTATCCTATTATTTATCTTTCTTAATCTTGATTCTTACCGTTTACAGATTTTGAGATAAAAAAACCAGTCTTTCGGCTGAGCATTCTATTTTAATTTTAAAACTAACTAGTAGAAATCTGAACGATTATCTTTTACATTAGCCTCAGTGTTTAATACTTTATAAGCAGCACCATTAGCATAAGCAGAAGCTCCTTTTTGTACTTCTTGTTTTTGCTTAGAAAAATCACCAGAAGTTTTTGCTTCATCCTTAGCGGTAACCTCTACCACATAAACAGCATTAGCTCCTGCAATTGGACTAGAGACAGAACCAACAGCAGTACCAAAAATAGAACCTACTAACTCAGGTTCGTAACCAATACCTTGCAAGCTTAAGTTTGCCAAATTAGCTCTTTGTGCATTCACAACAGTTTGTCCATTGTTAGATGCAATGGCAACTAAATCATCTCCAGTTATAGCAGCAGTAATATAGTCCGCTTTCTTATCCTTCACTACTAAAGCAGAAATTTGCTCTTTAATATCTTCTAAAGGAACATTTCCCTTAATATATTCTTTTGTTAGGTAAGCAACAACATAAGAGCTTTCAAATTGGAAGACTTCAGAAACAGCCTCTTCATCTGCAGTATTCATCCATCTTACCATTTCTCTTGAATTTGGCAAGCCAACAATGCTTTGCTTGTCAGCAGTTACTTTACTATCGCTTCTTTTTACTAAATTTTGCTGTGCAACTAAAGAATCAAAAGCAATTCCTTCATTTAATATTTTTCCTGCAAACTGAGCTGCTTGTGAGTAATATGTATTATACGTTTCAGTACTTGGCTCAACATTTCTGTCGATAAAAGCAATTTTTACTTTACGTACAGCTCTACTTGTTTTTGTTACCTCAATAAGATGAACACCAAATTGAGAAGTAACGACACTTAAGTCCCCTCTTTTAGAAGTAAAACAAGCTTCATTAAATTCATCAACCATTGCTCCTTCCGAAAACCAACCCAAGTCACCTCCTTTAATAGCCGATCCTTTATCGTCAGAATTATTTTGTGCTAAATCACCAAAGTCAGCACCGGACTGAATTTGTGCTTTTATCGCTTCAACTCTTATATTTACAGAATCCAAACTCATAGTTTCAGTAGGAGTTATTAAGATATGTCTCGCCTCAACTGAATCAGGACGATTTTGAGCAATTGCTAACTTAGCAATACGATAAACACCTTGACTTGCTTGGTAAGGCCCTATAACAGTACCTTGTTCAGCATTAAATAACTCTTCCCAATTCTTGTCTTCTAAACCTTCTAAATTAGTAAAAGTAAAACGTGCTGAAGTATTATCAGAATTTCTTCTAGCCATTAAATTATAATCTTCAAAAATAGTAAAGTCAGCTTTTAAATCGTCAATAGCTGATTTAGTAGCTGCATCATCTTCTTGTGAAGGAATAACTGTAAAAACTACAAAGTCAACATCTTTTGATTCATCTTGCACATAGGTTGATTTATTTTCATCATAATAATTTGCTAATTCACTTTCAGTTGGCTCAACCATGCTATCGGCAACTGAAGAAAAAGGAATAGCTACATAGTTAAAAGTAATATTTTGTGAGTTTTCGTTAAAGTTCAATCTTGCCTCTTCACCCGTTACATACATAGCATTCGAAACTAGTGAATTGTACTTTGAAGTTTTAATTAAGCCAATTAAGTATTTTTGGAATCCTACCCATCTTGTTCTAGCTTCACCTGTTGGATCCTGGTCAATTTGTTTTAAGTAACCTAATACCTTAGTTCTATCGAACTGACCAGTTTCTTGGTCTTGAAATGCAGGAACTTTTGAAATTTCAGGATGTACATTTAACCCCTGTAATAACTCAAAGAATTCATCATCAGAAACATCAATTCCTAATTTTCCAAATTCATTGTTCATAATTAAATCCCTTACATACTGATCCCATATTTGAGATCGAATTTGAGCAGTAGTAGTTTGATTAAGTACACCTTGTTGATTTTGAGATTTCCAGTTTTCAATTCCTTCCTCCACTTTCACCTCATAGGCTTGACGCATTACATCTTCACCTAACACCTCACCTACATAAATACTACCTCCTCCACCTGATCCTAGAGATGACATAAAATCACCTAAAATAAAGGCTAGCATTGCTACGCCAATTACCGTTAATAATAATCCTGATCTATTTCTAATTTTTCCTAGTGTTGCCATTCTTGTTTTATTTTATTGAAGTTGGCGAATATACAATTGTTATTTAAGAAATGAAAATAGAAAAGCCTCCTATTTTCTATCTAGTAGACACCTTCAATTGCACTTCTTGTATTGCAGTATCGTTTACTTTTATGATTGTAAATTGAAATTCTTCCAATTTTATTACATCATTTTTTTGAGGAATTTCTTCCAAATGATCCAAAATTAATCCTGCTATAGTTTCATATTCATTTGACTCAGGGAGGGTAAGATTATATTTTTTATTTACAAGCTCAATGTCCAAACCTGCAAAAAGCTGATATTTATTCTTAGCTAATTTTTTATCAGTAATTTCTTCCACATCATGCTCATCAACTATCTCCCCAACAATTTCTTCAGTAACATCCTCAATGGTAAGCATACCTGAAGTACCACCAAACTCATCAACCACCAAAGCAACCCCTTTATTACTATCAATAAACTGATTTAGCAATTGCATAACTGACATACTTTCTGGCACAAAAGGGATAGGCAATAAAATAGAACGTACATTCTGTGGATTTCTAAACAAATCAGACGAATGTATATAGCCAATCACTTTATCAATATTACCTTTATAAATTAATATTTTGGACAGCTTAGTAGCAATAAATTTATTTTTAATTTCATTAATTGGTGAAGAAATATCCATAGCAACTAGTTTAGTTCTTGGAATCATACATTCACGCAATTTTTTATCAGCTAAGTCCAACACGTTCTGCAGCATCTCCACCTCAACCCTACTATCCTCCACTCCTTCAGCCGATTTTACATTACTCAGATAATCATCCAAATCTGTTTTACCAAACACCTGCTTCCCATCTTCCATTTTTTGCCCTAACAAATATTTCAATACTAATTTAGAAAGAAATAACATTAGCAAAGCTACAGGACGAAAAAAAACAAAAAATAACCAAATTGGGATAGAAAATATCCTTAAAATCTGGTTGGGATAAATTCTAAAAATTGCTTTAGGTAAAAATTCAGCTGTTACCAAAACAATTAAAGTAGTAATAATGGTTTGTACCATCAAAAGTGAAAAATCAGAATTGAAATAATCAGTAATTTGTGGCGTTAGAATTTGAGTCATTACAATACCATAAACCACCAAAGCGATATTATTCCCTACCAACATAGTAGTTATAAAATCAGATTCATTCTTAGAAAAATAAGTAATTATATTTGCTGGAAATTTTCCAGTATTTTTATCTAACTCTAGCTTTAACTTATTAGCCGAAATAAAAGCAATTTCTACTCCTGAGAAAAAAGCAGAAAACAACAAGGTAGAAATAGCAATAGATTCAAGCATATGGGTAAAAATACTAAAACTTAATGTGTTTGAGTTGCGAAATCAAAAGTTCCGTTAATTTTAGTAATTGAATATTTTTTAAAGTCAGGAGTAGAAGTAAAACCTTCTCCATATATAACCTCTTTACCAGTGGTAATTTTCACTTTCTTATCAGTATATATTTTATTTTTATTCTCATCCCAAATCAACTCATCCGTCTCCAGTTTTTTATGATCACTGCTAATTAGTATTACATTATTTTGTGCCAACATAATTTTTTTTCCCTCATCTATTGAAGCATAATCCGCCATAAGTGTTGACTGTAATTGTGAAGAATCATTATAGAAATACACTTCTAAATGATCAGAAAAAATTAATGAAGGTTCAATGTCTTGAAAACGCTCAATACGACTAGCTACCACTCTAACTTTTACCTTACCGTTTTCAGTATGCAAAAGTTCAGCGCCTTCAATCTGTTCAATAGGTTGTTGTTTATCACTAACAAACTCCTGTACCAACTTAGGGTCATTAGTACATGATACTAGTACAACCAAAAAGAAAAGAAATAAACGCATATTTTTCGATTAGTCACTTGTTCGAGCAATAGTAACTTTATTAATCCAACAACCAATAGTGTAGGATTTCCCAACTTCCACTCCATTAAAGAAACAAGTTTCTTTAACCGGAAAATATTTTGAATAGGTATTAATACTTTTACTTGCTCTTACTTTAGTATCTTCATCCGATAGTGCTTTACTAAATGTATCAACTGCAACCCAGTATACTGTTGATTTTTCAAAATCACCACTACAATTTTTCGCTCCTGAAATATAAATATTTCCTAAGTTCAAATACGCTTCACCCCAGCCACTTCTTAACTCTAAAGCACTATAAACAGCATTTCTTGCCAAGGTAAAAGAACCAGCATTACGATAAGCATCTGCTAAACCTAAATAGTAAATAGCTTTTTGATTTTCTACCTCTTCCATTTCAATTGCTTTTGTAGCAAACTCAATAGCATCAGAAGAATTTCCTTTTGCAATACTCATTTTCGCAATTTTATCAGCTGAAGATGCTGAAGGATCTAGATCATACAACCTACTAGAAGCATCAAAGAATAATTGTTCAGTGGTACATTCCTTTTTTTCCAATACTTTTGTTACTCTCTTTAAGAAAGAAACATCCTCAGTTGTAGGATCAAATTTTGCAGAAAAAAGAGTTACTAAATCCTCACAATTAGCATAAGGAGTAAAAAGATTTTCAACCTTTTCAGCATACTGAATAAAATACTTAGTTACTTTGGACTCATTCACAATATTATAATCAATCACTTCAGAAATTCGAGCATAAGCCTCCAAAATATCTTGCTTTGTTTTTTCTCCATTTTTCTCCAAGTTCACCATTGCTTTCATATAGCCATAAACTGCTCTGAAGTCTGCATTATTTCCATCCAGTGTTATTGATTTATCCAAGATAGATAAAGCTTCAGCACTTCTATTTTTATCTGCAATCACTAATTCATAACCTTTTAAACCCAACACATACCCCTCTTTTCCAAAATACTGGATTCTTTGGTCAAAAATCATCATTATAGTATCCAAATATGCCGCCTTATTTTCTTTATCAACCTTCATTCTCTCTTTAAAAATCTTAGGCCCATTCTTATAGATATTCCCACTTGACTTAGGACAATTATTAAAAGTCCAACGCCAAGGTTTTAAAGCATCAACATAGTTCTTTTGCTTATAATACTCTCTAAACAACGAAAGGTTTTCAATACAAGCAATACTATCAGTTCCAAATTTGGATTGAGCATTTGCACTAAAACCCATTAAAACTATTACTACTAAAACAAAATTTATTTTCATCATCTTATTAATCATATTTTCTTTTTACGAACCAAATTCCGTCATAAGAAACGCTTAGACCAAACTTTACAAATTGTTCTTTTATTAAACTATTATCGGTTGTTCCTCTTTGCCCTAAAGTAAGAGAAACATCATATTTTGTTCTTGATTTTTTAACAGGAATACCAAAACCAAAACTTACGCTCATTTCTTTTAATTGTGTGTCATTTAAAGTTAAAGGAGTATTACTATAAGCAGCTCCTAAACGGTATTGCATTCTTTTGTAATACTTAGTAACTGAATTAAATTCTGGAGTATATTGCAATCCACCAGAAAGACGCATACTATTACTTAAGTCATCACTCTCCCCTAATAAAGTATAGTCAGCCCAATTTTGCATACTATAATCAGCAACCAAAAGCCATTTCTCACCATCACGATACATTAAACCAGTACTAATATAATTTGGCAAGGTAACTTCTCCCCACTCTACTACATTACTAGCAGTGTCCTTTACAATTTCATAAGGTCCTGAAATAGTTTCCACAATATTTGATCGCTTTGCTCGCAGAGTTGAATTATTATTAGCTGTTAAACCAAAGGATAATTCCTTCTCATTTGCTAATTCCTTTTTATACAATAACCCCAACTCATAATAATATCCCTTTAAGTTTATGCTAGAATTTGAACGAGAATCAAAAAAAGATTCATCATCATAATCAAGTTTCTTTCTTCTATTTAAGCCTCCAAACAAAAAAGAAGCATTTATTCCTAAAGAAAAACCTTTGAAAGGTTCGTATGCTCCTCCAAAATATACTTTACTCAAACCTCCATCTCCAGTGTAAATCATATCAGCATTTACAACTGAATCTCTGGCATTTAATGTGTAACCAATATTACTATAAGGTAACAATCCGAAACTTGCCCCTAACTTACTACTAATAGGAAAAGCAATTGTCAAGTGACTAAAAGCAGAATTATTGACAACCTGTTTATCCGTTGAATTCTGAATTTGAGTTGTATTATGTAATCCTCCAGTTGAAAACAAAAAAGAATTTGCTCTAAAAGAAGTATAACTTGCAGGATTTGATGGATTGACACTATTAGAAATACTAAGAGCTGTAACCCCACCCCCTAACGCATTGTATACTGGAAATGAATTTCCTTGCAAATCTCCTAATCCAAAACGAGAGTAAGGGGAGCTTGTTCCTAATTGCGCAAAGGCACTCAATCCACAAAAGACAAAAAGTACAACTACTAATTTTTTTAATTTATTCATTATAATCTAAAATTTCATTTAATCCTTCCATTACTAAAAAAGGATTTGCAAATATGCTATTTTTTAATTCCTTTTCAAAGAAAAAACAATCCCCACCTGTAACGGCAATTATAGTGTCTTTATTTTCTATTTTGTAAACATTAATTATTTCCTGTACTTCCGCCAATATTCCTTTTTGCACACCACTTATAATTGATGAGTTTGTATCATCACCCATGTTCATGCTACTCTCTGAGAATTCACATAATGGCAAGTTACTTGTAAACTGATTAAGTGCTTTGTACCTCATACTTATTCCTGTAGAAATCCTACCTCCCTTATACACTTTTTCCTTATTAATAAAATCAATAGTCAGACAAGTACCTGCATCCAACACCAAAATATCTTGCTTTGGAAATAAAAAAGATGCACCAACAACTGCAGCAATTCTGTCATTACCTAAAGTATCTGGTGTTTTATAATCAATTGTGATTGGTAAAGGAGTGTTTTTATTTAAAAAATGAGCGTCAAAATGTTGAATTATTTGTTCAAGATCAGTATCCACCGCCTTAACAGATGAAATAATAGTATATGAAATAGTTTGCTCCCCAACAAAAACAAGTATGTTTTGTAAAGTACAATCATTCAAAACTGAAGAGCTAATAAGCTCTTTATCTTCAAACAAGGCAGTTTTAACTGCTGTATTTCCTATGTCGATTATAAGTTTCAACGAATGTAAAATTTTGTCAAAAATATAAAAATACAATCCCTTATCATGATTTGCTCAAAATATTTCTCTAAATAAAAAAAACAATTAAATTTGCACCCCTAAATAGTTGGCGCTATAGCTCAGTTGGTAGAGCAATGGACTGAAAATCCATGTGTCCCTAGTTCGAATCTTGGTAGCGCCACTTAAACAAAAAGCCCCACTCAAATGAGCGGGGCTTTTTTATTTTTATTAGAAAAGTAGTTTATTTAATAATTAATTTTTCAAGCCTTAATATTATACTGCAATTGAAATAATCATGAAATTCTTAAAGAAATACCATTAAATGATAGAATATCATTTATTTCTAAACTTATACAAAAGGAAAAACTTGACTTACAAAATAATAGAATTTCAGAATGCAATTATTCAATTGACATAAATAACCAAACTATTAATATGTTACAAGAATTTCAAAGTAACCATTCTGCTATTGAGTATGTAAAACCAATTTTACTTAATAGTAAACAGAAATATTATCATTTTAACGGTTCTGAAAAACAACTTAAGAAAATATACAATTTCCTAAACACAACAAAATTTGGAAAATATTACTTTATTGAAGATACTTCATATAATGTTTTTAGCAAAGCTATTAGCGGAGAAAAATTTACAACTAAAATCAATTGGAGAGATTCACAATTAACCTTAAAATATTTGATTAAGATTATGTGGCGATATCAATTGATTGATGAAGGTAAAGTGTCTTGGAAAAAATCAGAAAATACTTTTTTGCACAATGGAAATAAGATAAACAGTACAAATCTTTCTAAATCAAAAAACCCGGAACTTATTATTTCTAATAAAATTGATTCGTTTTTTAGCAAAAATTTTGAATCTAAAAGATAGATATACATCTCATTAACATCTATTTAAGCATCTAATTCGTACGAATCTCACTTAAACAATTCATTTTTCGGTTTTTCAAACTTCTTTTATTCTCAATTTGTAGTCCAAATTAAAAACCTACAGTTATGATTAAAATAAATATTGAAGAAATAAAAGAGATAAAGGAAACACTGCTTAATCTTACAACAATAATCCTTGAGAAAAATCGATCAGCCGAAGAAACTATTTTTGACAACAAAGGGCTTATGCAATACCTAAAAATCTCTGCTACAAAAGCACAGAAACTTAGGAATGAAGGAAAGCTTGCCTATTCTAAAGAATCACGAACTGGTAAGATATGGTACCGTCTTTCTGATGTATTAACCTATTTAGACAGCTGCTATTATGAGAGATTTTAATTACACTAACGAACAGCTTAATCAAAGCAGTTATAGATATAGAAATTGCAAGAATGCCAATAATTATGATTGTAAACACAAAAATTTTATGGCAAGAGATAGAAGATCTGTTTTTTGCACAAAAAAATGTGCTGAAACTTACCATAACTATAAAAAGGCAAAAATTGCAAATAGTAAGCTTAACGGAAAGGAAG
>UPTG01002228.1_pt1 | contig 13539 bp, 9 predicted proteins | sample 2160121 | NCBI WGS metagenome assembly UPTG01 (sample SAMN06266255, study PRJEB28933) | marine metagenome | isolation source: Columbia River Estuary | place: USA:Columbia River Estuary, USA | collected 2014-07-27 | reverse complement strand
GTCCACGTGTGGAGGTTCCACCGCGTCCTGATCCTTGACCACGACCGATGCGCTTTTCTGCTTTGATCGAGCCTGCTGCTGGTGTAAGATTATGTAATTCCATTTCTTTCTTAGTCTATTGTTCCACTACTTGAATAAGGTGTTTTACCTTATTCACCATTCCCATAATTTGAGGAGTAACCTCTTTTTCTAAAACTTGGTTCAAGCGACGAAAACCCAAAGCTTTGATAGTAGCTTTTTGATCAGCTGGACGCTTGATCGCACTTTTCACTTGTTTGATTTTGATTGTGCTCATTGCTGCTTATTTTATCCGTTGAATACTTTGTCAAGGGAAATTCCACGTTGACGAGCAACAGCAACTGCATCACGCATGTTTGCGAGTGCATCCATAGTTGCTTTGACAACGTTATGTGGATTAGATGATCCTTGAGATTTTGCCAATACGTTGTGAACGCCAACGCTTTCGAGAACTGCACGCATCGCACCACCGGCGATTACACCAGTACCTTCAGTTGCAGGCTTGAGGAATACCTCAGCGCCACCGAATTTACCTTTTTGTGCATGAGGTACTGTTCCTTTTAAAATTGGAACGCGTATAACAATATGACAAAATGACAGACGTACTGCCTATACTGAATACGTTACGATAAAGATAGAGTAAGCTGGAGTACGCTACGTAATGCGGCATGCGTTACATAGCTTGACAGTACGTATAATGTCATTTTCATCAATGAAAATATTATTTTCATCGATGAAAATAACAATAACGCACCAAATTAATAAAAATCAGCGCATGATATTGTTGATCGATATAAACCATTAAAAGGTAAGCTTATTTATTATTTGTTCTAATAATATTATAACTCTTTATTTATTATTCTTAAATTAATGTAATTCAATTTTCATCGATGAAATACAATTTTAATTGACGAAAATAGAGAGACCACACGGAATCCATTAAAACCATAAAGACGTATTGCTGATCGATAAAAACCATTAAAAGGTACGCATATTTTTATTATTATTCCACTTCAATTAGCTATATTTTTATTACAATTATTATTTATTTGTTCTAATAATATTATGATCCCTTTTTTATTATTTTAAAAATAATATAATTCAAACAGAGATACATGATGAATGATTCTGTGGAAATGCCGGTAAAAAAAAAAGGAAAGCAATCAGACACTCGGATGTTAACAGCCTTACAACTTCGATATAGGGCAATACAAGATACCGATAAAAGTGTCATTGATGATAGTACGTACTGGCTAATTCAAGGCGGTTACACAGAAGAAGATAAAAATACACTAGGTGTTTATGGTTGGAGGCATCTTTGCAACAATTTTTCCCAACAGTGGTATTTATACAAGAAAAAAAATCCGATCCCAGAAGAACAAAAGCCATTGTGGGAGCAGGACTTTATGAAGAATTTTGTTCAACTTGAACCTGTTCCAGAATATGTTACAGAATTATTTCCCAAAATAATTCAGTACATGGATAACCTCAAGACATCGGCTTACAAGAATTTGGTGAATGTCAACTTCCAACAATATGACATTACATCATTCTTGAACAAAGTTCCTCAAGGAAAACGAGCTAAGGCTAGTAATGCAACACCCATGAAAGCTTTCGAACGTTACTTTAGAAATATTGGTATGGAGAAGAAAGGTGTTACACTTCATAACTTGATCTGCAATGTGTTGAAAAACACATCTGATGAGTTTGATTTCCAAGATGCACATCAAGACTACTTCCCAAAAGTAATCAGCATCAAGGTACCAAATTATACCAAACTTCATTTGGCATGGTCTGCTATCATTCCAATGACTTCTGATGGTTCCTGGATTACAATTTGGTATTCACAAGATGTACACCGTACTTTCCAAATTAAGTATGGTGAAACACTTTTATTTCGCTCTGATGTTGTCCACTGTGGCGGCCGTCCAGGAGTTGATTTAAGAAAAGAAGCAACTTATTACCGTTTACACTTCTACCTACAAACAGAATTTCAGATGGCACCAGATAATGAAGTAAACAAGTTCCATATAGATGGGACTACATCACTCACTACATTGTATCGTCAAACTATCGAACAAAAGAAGAAATACAGTAATAAATGAAGTGATTTGATGTGTGTTATTGATATTTTCATCGATTAAATTAGATAAAACCAACTAGTTCCATTTTTTCTATTTTTTTTCCTTAAGTATAGTAATAAAAATGATTTTACGCCCAATAAGACGAGGTAAAAATAGGTAAAGCACAAGAAACTTGAAATTAAGCGATGTCATATTTGTTCTTAAAATACTTAGCAAAGAAAAGAAGTAACTCTTAGTCTAGTTAAGGTTACAGTGGAAAGGTTTAGGTTGAAAAAATATGAAAATGAAGCAAGACTTGTATTTTCATCGATGAAAATAGGTAAAGACGACATAAGGTTAAAATGGAAAAAATGGGAAATAATGAAGCGATTTCATGTGTGTTCCTGGTATTCTTGGTAAATTCTTGGTATTCTTGGTAAACTTGGTATTCTCCAATAAGACCAAAAAAAGTAAGAAATGGTGCGAAGCGATTTTTCGCCCAATAAGACAAAAATAAATTGGAAATGAAGCGAAGCGATGATTTTACGCCCTTAATAACACAAGAAACCAAAAACCAATAATGAAGTGATTTCATGTGTGTTCTTGGTATTCTTGGTAAATTCTTGGTATTCTTGGTAAACTTGGTATTCTCCAGTAAGACAAAAAAAAAAGTCAGAAATGATGCGAAGCGATTTTTCGCCCAATAAGAAAAGAATAAATTGGAAATGAAGCGAAGCGACGATTTTACGCCCTTCAGCCAATTATGTGTAAAGGATATTATTAAAAGACACAACTAACCTCAATTGACAGAAATGTACTTTAATAATATCCTGGACATTATTTAAATAGTTACGCGGACAAACAAAAAAAAAAATTAACAAACAGACAAACTGAACGCTTCGCGCGATCGAGGTCAGTATGACTGTTATATTACTGCCATCGAAATTGGTAATAATGAGGAAATTTAATAAGTTACCTCCATAAACATTTTTGTAATTGGGAATAATGGGAAATTAAATAATTTAGATATAAATGTTTTTTTTAATTGGGAATAATAGGAAATTAAATCAGTTTGGATATTAATTTGGTAATATTAGGGTAAATGTTTTTGTAATTGGGAATAATGGGAAATTAAATAAGTTAGATATTAATGTTTTTGTAATTGGGAATAATGGGAAATTAAATAAGTTTAGATATTAATTAGGCAGTGTTAGGAAAAAATATAAATTGGGAACAATAGGAAATAAATTGAATTAGACATTAATTAGGGACAAATAAGAGAATTACTTATCAAAACAAATTTTTACATATCTTTGCCATCATGTTTGTTTTCGATGTCTCCCTTGTTATTAATTTCTTGTTTGGGTTGTTGTTGTTGCAAAAACTGAGTCAGTAGGTCCTTTACTGTTTCCGTAACTTTTTCCGTAACCGTATTTGTAATTTTTTCCTCCATATCTGCCATTTTCTTATCAGAAGAATCTAATTTCAATTTGTTTTCCACAGTCTCCTTCTTAGTTTCTTCAGGACTGGCTTTCAATGGAGTTGGTTTACGCGTAAGTATTTGTTGGGCAGCCTTGATTTGAGAATGATATTTTTCAGATTTTCCGGGTGAACTTTTGAAACTTTTTTCACCTAGATAGTCTTTCAACGCCGATTTTTCCGATTTTGCCTTTTTTTTATCTCTCTCTTTGTCTTCTTCAATTTCGTCTTCGTTATTAATTGCATCACTCTCTTCACTTTCTTCCTCGTCTTCATCTTCGTGTTTCAAATTTGCTACCTTTTTCTTTGGACTTTCCGTTTTAGACTTAGCTGCAATTGGAGTCCTACCCTTTCTTTTAACATCCTGAAACTCCCCGAAAGTAGTCACTTTATAAGCATTTGTTTTGGTTAGTTCAATCTTCAGGATTGGATTTTCTGTAATACCCTTAGTAGCTCCAAGTTCCTTGGGAATCTCTAAGGTCTCAAATTGGAAATCTAAAAGGCTTAATACCTGTTCGTCTCGTTTTCGTTCATTAAATTGAATGAATAACTAAAAAAAAAAATAATAATTAGGAATAATTGGACAAATTGGTGTAATTTAATAAGAAGAAAACTTACCTTCATATAAGGTACTTGTTGATTTTCTTCGTCGCTTCCTAGATATACTCCAGTAATGGCGTATTTTATGCCTTTTTGTGTGTTCGGTACATATGAAGACAAAGTAGGATCAAACGTTTTATTCTTCTTTGTATAGGCTAGAATTTCATGGATAGTATCAATGTCATCATAATCGACAGGTCCAATTTTGCACCACCAATTACAAACGTTCGGCATGTTTATTTTGTCTTTTTTTTTTATGAACAATTTAATTTTATTCGTGTTGTTGTTGTACGCATGTAAATTGTTGCCTAATTTGCGCACGTTCGATAATAATGTTCGTTATTAAAATAATGTATTAACAATATTATTAATATTATAACGAAAATATTATGATAAAATATACAATATTGCCAACACGTACACAGGGCCAAATAGCGCTGTCGTACAGCAAGCACGCATTAAGCACAGAAGTAAGTATTTTCATCGATGAAAATAGTATTTTCATCGATGAAAATACCAGCAACGTGAACGAAGAACTCGATCGATAAAAACCATAAAAAGGTAATAAAACAATATATTAGATTAAATAATGATATAATTGGAAATAATCGAAACAGAATAGAACACATCGCTATATATATTACTAATATTAAACATAGTATATTATTTTATTTGCAAAATTATCTATTATTAATATATTGTTGTATTAGTATTATATAGATAAAGCGAGCTGGTTTTGTTATGCGATACACCTGAGGAACACGGGAGTGAGAATTTTCATCGATGAAAAATACCATTTTCATCGATGAAAATACTAAGAACACGCAATAAATCATTGCACCATAAAAAACAAAAAAAAAAAAAAAAAAAAAAATGAATAAATTGGAAAAAATATATAAGGAAATTAGGGAGAAAGGCGATATTGAAAAAACAAGTATAATTTGTTCGAACTTGTTTATTCAGACTGACTTCAATTTCCGTGTTTTCGTCAGTATTCAGATCCCTGTCTTTACAGATTATGATCCTTATAAAAACGAGTCTCTAGTTATGACTCTAAATGTGGAAAAAAATGGTCAAATTGAGAAGTGGTTGGAATTGAAGAAAAGCTCCATCAATGATGGAGGTTTTGGAGTTTTTGCTGCTCGTGAATTCTCAGCAGACGAATTCGTTACTGTGTATTTAGGAAAGAAGTGTGACGTAACTTATAGATTTGGAGATATTTTGGCATTACCAAGCAATTTCAAGCCAAATGGTTTCCAAGAAGAGTACTGGTTCGGTCATAGGATCAACCATGCTAGTGGTAAAAGAAAAAATTTGGTAATTACGGATCTTAATGTGCTAAGAGCCACGAAAACAATCAAAGCAGGAGATGAATTATTTTGGGACTACAATCGTGACTGTTTTTGCAGGGTTTGTAGAAAAGAAACCTTCTTTTTAACCCAAGAAATGTCTACATTCAGTAAATGTAGTCATTGTGAAGAAAGCAAAAGATGCTACAAGGTGTGCGAAACTTGTGGTAATTTCATGTGCCCTAAATGTTACGATAATTTCCAAATTATACTATAATTTTATTAAAGTTTCTATTGGATTTATGGAATTTATGGTTTTTTTAGGAAATTTAGTAATACATTATTTAATTTCAACTGGGTGAGTGTATCGCATAACGTGCATGCTGGAGCACTCTCTGTATTTTGTATCGTGGTTGTGACATTATATGCCTTATTGTTAGAAGTACTGTATGTTAGTATTAAGTTTATATTATAAAATATTATAATAAAGTTTCTGGCGAGATTTCCAATTAATACTTTCGATTTCCGATGCGAAATGGAAAAGTTTTTAAGCGTATCAGAAGCTACTACATTTTTTCTCCTTTTTTTATTTCATAAATTTAGTTATGCCAGATTCCAACTTAATTCGTAAAAAAGTTGAGAGTGTGAAATTTAAGTATTCTCCACAGAAGAGAAACTTAAACAAATACAATCAAGTGTTTGTTAAGGAATATAAATTTGGATTACTCTCTTTGCAGTTAAAAAAAGGTAATTATAGTTTTTTCCGATATTATGGTTTATTTAACCTCCCAAATTATTTTCTAACACATGTCTTTTTTTATATGTTTTAACAGGTAACAATTCGAACGAAGATGCGTTCTTTAAAGATTTTATGGATAAATTAGAAGACGAACCCGAAGTAGCAGAAGAACTTGGGATAATTAGGTTTACCTATGTCCGAGAGTCTTCTAAGTGTAACATTCCTAAAATCCAGGCTTCAGGGTATAAATCCCGTCAAATTATTGGGATTGCACCGCAAGAAAAGGAAAACGACGCTATATTTAGGAAATATTGGGCCGAGAAGATTATTCATTATTTGAATAACGAAATTAAATGGAAGTATGAGAACACCTTCAAGTTCAAGGCTGACATCACACTAACTTCTGATGAAAAAGTCAGTAGTAGTCTAGATGAATGTCTTCTTGATGAAGATATTGGTGGCTTCGTTGGTTCTTATTTATTTGATGACATTGGATTGATTAAAGAAAGCGATGAAGTGATGAAAGCAATTTTCGGGCATGAAGAGAATCTCTTTATGGGTGAAACTGTTCTCCTAGCTAATTGGGATAATTGGAATCCAGGGGACTAAAAAATTTATCAATATGATTGTTTGTTGTTAATTGTAAAAAAAAATTGATTTGTGATAAGTTAAGTTGTTTTTATTTTTTAAGCAGTAAAAGACTTTTCAACCACATAACAATTTTATTGGCTCGTAGTGCTCTTTGTAATGCCAAAGAATTACATTTGTATCACGAATTCCTCCAAAGTGTAGTGGACGTTCACTCCTCAATTCTCCACCAATTATGGACAATAAAGAAGATGTATACACATCAATCGAAATATTTAAAAATGCACATAACATGATAATATCATATTCTGTTCCATATGTATACGGGTTTTCCATAAAATCCAAATATTCTAAAAAACTATGTTTCCCATAATTATCCAAGTTTCCTTCCCTATCTTGAAAAGTTTGAGAAATTTCTCTTCCCCATTGTGTTCCCTGTGTAACTTGTAGACGTGCCCAATTTATCGTTTGTAATCTCAATTCGACTTGTTTCCCTTCCCATAATTGGATACAATTCGCTACACTTTCATAAAGACAGTTTCCATATTGAGATGTTTGATGTGGTATTCTTTCCATATTTTTAGATGATAACCACAAGTCAAATGAATGTACTGTCGGGGATAGAGTGATCCCATTTTCTGATTGTAGTAGTTGAAATTTTTGTTTTTTTGTTTTTTTGGGATTCTTAGAATTTGAAGACTTATATTTTTTTTTCGGTTGTTCTCCATCTAATTCAGTAGATTGAGCTGCATCTGTTGTAGGCAAATTTATTTCTACAGCTTCATCTATTGTAGTCAAATCTATTTCTATTGGAAAATTTCCAAATTGTTGCAGATGTAAAAGTGTATCTCTTTCTAAATGTCTTTGGAACATCCATTCTTGTTGGAGTAATTTTGTTGGTTTAGGGTTGAAATTTGGTTTCAATGGCTGCATAAGAAAAAGACCATCTAAGCTTGTCACTCTGGACAAAACAACATAAATCCAATTTGCAGTATTGTAATTGATTGATGAAACTATTAGAAATTTTTTGGTCATTCCTTGGAGTTTGTGACCTGTTGTTGCCAAATCATTATTCACTGGAAACATAAGTATTCTTGATTTCTCTAAATTCAAAAACTTGTTGGAAGTTCCTATGGGAAACTTGACAGTGACATGAAAAATTTTAGGGGGAAGCTTAAACGTTCGAGAAGGCTCATTTACACTTTTTTTGGTGTGTTCACAGAGAATAAACTGAACGTCATTGGCTTCCACTGTGTGTACCTTGTACCCATTCCATATTTCCACCTTTGGGCTTTTTCCTCTTTTTAGTTTGACTCCCAAGAATTTTGCCGTTGTACCTTTGACTGCTCCCAAATTCTTATTGTCATTGGTACTGACCATAATTGGGCAACCCTTAAAAAGCTTTAAACATGGATCAACTCGTATGATATTTTGTTTATTTCCACATTGAACATTATCATCACCGCATTTACTGTGAACCATTTTGTGGTAAGCAGCTGACTTGGACTCATCAGTCTTCAAATCCATAAAGTTTCCTTTTATCATGATTGTTTCTTCAGGTACCATAAAATCTTGATCTTCTTTTGGGTGTCTTTGTTTTAGTATACTTGCAAAGATATTATCACAGATCAAGTTCCTGTCTGCATTTGTTGCACATGCATACGTTATATCTGCACCATTTAATTCTTCAAGAGAAGGTAAACTTAAATTTGGACCAACAACTCTTGTATTAATCTTTTCTACATCTTCCTTCCTGGTTCTTCCTAAGTGAATCCTTTGTAAACTCTCTCCCCAACCAGGATCTGTTGCAAATCGATGATTCTTGAAGTTGAGGATAACTACCCTGTTAATCAAATTCCATAGCGCATTGACATTCTTGTCATATATTACACTTCGGCCTATCGGGTTCAACTGTGAGAAATCTCCACATAAAACTATGTTAAGACCCCCAAATGGAAAATTCATTGCTTCTGGATTGTACTGAGCCATAAAATGTCTGAGATATTTATCCAATTTCAAGAAGTCCTTTATGTCAAACATTGAAATTTCATCCAAGAACAATATTTTTGTCACTTTCCAATTTACCTTTCCATTTCTCAAAATATTGGAAAATTTACTTCTTAAACCAACAAGAGAATGGATGGTGTCACCTTGCACTTGTGCCGCTGCTGTATTTGTTGTTGCTGACACAATAAAAACTGAGTCATCAAAGGGCTGCCCAATCAAATTACAAAATTGTTCACAAAATGTTTTTGTTGCTTTCAACACAAAACTTTTCCCACTTCCTCCAGAACCTGTTAAATGCATAATAAGCCTCGAAGTAGCCCCTCTTTCCATTAAGATTTTAGTTGCTTGTTGCTTTTCGATATCTGTCCCAAATTTTGTAATTGTTGGGTCATTCAAAAATGCTAGCATGAACGAAGAGCAAATAACATTAAAGGCTGCTGCTTGTTTTGGGTCTAAATTAAATTGTTGAATACAACTTTTCATAGACAGTGTAGTACTTTCAAAACCGAAATTGGGATCTTCTGAAGTAGTTTCCAACCCATTTTTCCCATTTTCCCTATTTTTATCCAAATTCAAAATTATTTTGACGACATCATTATATCTTGCTGGAATGCCTCCATCAATGGATGATTGATTTTCAGTTACACTAGGTTCTTGCTCTTCATCTAATACAACAGTGGAAGTTTGAGAAATTGGATTTGTAATAATATGGATCTCTTTCATTTCGTTGTTCAAAGATCCAATGACATTGTCTTTCAATATTTCTCCTAGTACACTTTTTTCATATATTCCAAATTCCTCAACAATCAAGTCAAGATTAACTTCATCAGAATTTGAAGAACTTGAAGGGACTCCAAGGTTGCCATTATCTTCATCTTCTTCACCATCACCATAATCCAAATTAAAATCGGGTGATAAATTGGGTTTTTCAGTTTTATTGGTCAAATCATCATTAGTGGAAAGAATTTTTTTACTGTTTTCAACATCTTGAATATTTTGCATCAACCTATCTGAATCCCAATATAGCAATCCACTTTTAGAACAATTTTGGAAAAATTTCCATCTATCTTCAAACTTGGGAAAATCTACCTTATCTCGAAATGGGAAAAATAGGAGTAACATCTTGGTAGCATATTCATTCCGTATACTCGTTGTAGTTGCATCAATATCATTTTCTCCAAATGCAGTACCAAGCTTACATAGTTCGACATCAGGGATCTTGTCATTATAGTAAAGCATCGGAACTTTACTTTTCTTCAACCTTTCCACACAAGCAAATTGGTGACCTGGATACATTTCATTGAACTTAAAAAATTGGTTTTCTTCGTAATCATTTTCCAAATTAGCCTTCTGATTAGATGATAAAGATGAAATCAATCTCATTTCATAATCCTTGAAATATTCCCAGACACAAATTGAATCAAAATGTTCGTAGTCAGGTCTATATAAATATTGGAATAAATTAGAATCCACCCAACCAGTACCTTCATTTTTTGTTCTTCGAAAACGGAAATGAATGTCTTCATCTTTTAACCAACTTTCAAATTGTGACAACAGTATATGGGAAAATTCGTGCGAAAATTGAAATCTCGATTCCTTAATTACTAGATGCCATGCCATGGTTGCACTGATAACAGTTGATGAAAGATGTGCAATAATACCTGACAATACATGTCCCAATCCAACGGAAAAATTTGGAGTTTGTGCATAAGTTCTCACTTCTCCATTATTTCCAAATTGATTCTCAATTTCCATTTCTGCTTGTCTGAGTTTCCTAATTCTTTTTGCAAGTGCAGTACAATGTTTCAAAAATGGGAATTGCTCCTCTTCTTGATTACCTTTTGTGTTATACAATGTAACATAGTAGATACAATTGCGATTTCCCATCATAACATTATTGTTGTAACCAAAAATTTTGGAAATGACAGGGTTGTTTGTGTTCAAGAATAAATCTGGAACATGTCTCTTAGATTCGATTGTAAATGGGAAACATAATGAAAACGGCCTCTCACAAGAAACTGAAAACCATTTAAATGGCTCTGAACTCCAATTTACAACAATTTCATTATCTGACTGAATTTGTCGTGGAAAAGAAAATCTGCACTCATTTGACTTTTTGAAACAGTTTTTTCTGTGACGATGGTCATGTTCGTTATAATGTAACAAAACAATTGTCTTTAGAATCTGTTCCATTTCTTCACATGGTTGCCGGTTGTAGAACTCCATATCATAACTAAATCTCAAGGCTAAACTTTCCATTTGGTATTTTGTCAGCGGATAACCTTTTTCCAAATTTGGAAAAATTGGAACTTGTTGTTGATTTAATTTTCTGACCCAATTTTTGACAGCGTTCCAAATTAATTCTTTGCTTGTAAATGATTTGCTACATCCATCACATTTTGCTATTACACCTTTCAACATATGACAAATCCTTTCATGTCTCATGTTCCTAAGTGTTTGTTCTGGAACAACTTTTGGAATAATTCTGCACAAAGATTTAGGATCTTCATCTTCTTTTCCTTTTTTTTCATGTGTGTAGTCTTCTTCAACAATTTCATAGGAGGAACTCATAGTTCGTGATATATATTTTGTCAATTCTTCTTTGGCCTTTCTTCTAACTTCCTCTGAAGTTGACCATAACATAGTGATCAACCTGTCAAACAATGCAATGAACAGAAGAATATGTGAATGCAATGTTTTTCTTCCTTGCTCTTCAGTTGTGTCACTCCATCCCAGTACTTCACCAAATATCCCAAAAAAACCTTGTTTCCCTTCTTTGAAATCCCATCCAATCAATACTTCCATTATAATCTGCATTATGGAATTATATTCCCTTGCACACGCACCGGGATTATCAATTCTTAGTTTTGATCTGAAAACTGAATCAAATATCAATGCATTCTCATCATCTGTCGGCTGGGGTAAAAATTCCATTTTCAGATTTAAATATAGTTTTATTCGGAAGCTGCATTCATCCCCTGGTGATATTGTGAAAAAGACTGAAGGTGGCCCTAAACTATACCACATAGAAAACAATTTGGTTCTTGCTTCTTTTGCTGCCTCATCACTATATGGGATGTTTTTGCATGCAGCACTCACTGTGTGTATTAATTTGGTTGATGAATTGGAAATTCCTGAATTTATGTCCAATTTGGTTTTTTTGGATAATTCTAAAATTTCAGATTCTGATATCTTGGACAAGTGTTCTCCTGTTGTGTAGTCATTCAAAGTTGATTTTGACATGCATTTCAAATAAGCAGATTGAAAACTTTTTCTCCTGAAGTACATATGACTGATCACAAGAATAATGTCTGAATGTTGGAACATAGGTAGAGAAATATTTAGATAATGCTTCAAACATTCTTCAATTGAAACATGTGTTCTTCTATCTTCCTCTATACCCCCTGATCCAAAGGGAAAATGTGTTGGGAATACCAAAGGTAAAGTCAATTTGTAGTCTGGTTGGTAATTCTTTGATGTAAAAATCAATGTTGGTTCCTTGCAGTTTAACAAAGCATCAACCAAATCAGATTGAGAATGAAAAACTGAGTTAGAACATGTAGGATTTCCATTATTTGGAAACCAATATTGAATATCAACATGGTTTTCAACAGTTGCATCTTCAGATTCTTCATCAATGCCTTCATCATCTTCCAAGATTATTGGAGTTGGACAATTTTCAACAGACTCCATTTTGGCAAAAATGGGATTATTGGTTCTCAACCATGAAAATATAGTATTGAATTCATTCACATCAATACTGCATCTTGTCTTCACAATGTTTCTCTGAGCTGGTGTAAAATTCCCACTTAACACCACAAATACTGTATTATTCCCAGTAGTATTGGAATGAAAATTTAATGTCCCAATATTTTTCTCCACACTCTGGTTAAAAAAAGTGAAAGTTCCAATTATAGTTTTGTGTGCACCACCACTATAAGACATCATATATGCAAAAGGTCTAACAGGTGACAATAATGGGCTTGTTACATCTGTCAATAACCCAGATAATTGCTGAGGTAATGTACCAATTGCAAAATTATTGGCAATTGCATATTTTGGTGGATTTTTGTCTAACCTATCATATTGCAGAGCTCTCTCACATTGTGTGCAGCACAGGTATTCCCCATTCTTTTTAAATCTTGCTCTTGGTGATAATAACAATTCATGCAAATCAGGATCTGAAACTTGGTAACATTTTTGGAGTTCACTATTAATATCTGGAATTGTAAGTCTTGCTTTATGTTGGATGAGAGTGTTTTTCTTGATCCAATTTAAATCTGCAGTTCCAGTGATAAATCTGTCACAAATTATACAAACATTGGCTTGATGCAATTGATCATACAATGGGATTTCAATATTTCTCCCGTTTTGTTCATTAGAGTTAGACCGATGGATCACTTGCAATATATCATCCGAGATAGTTTCATCCTGTCCAATTTTGGTTTTCATAATATGCTCAAAGGCTTTTTTAACTGAATTTTCAATCTCAATATTTTTGGTTATCATAGGAACATGTATGCTTCTTTCATTTTCTGAAATTTCATCTTCAAATTCATTCAATAAAGATATTCCATTAATTGGATTTTTTCTGTTGTTCCCTTTTTTTTGACTTCGAGAATAATCAAGCATTTTTTCAATCCTGTTTTGATGTTGTTGAGATGTCTCCAATTTTCTTATTTCTGCCATTTTTTCTGCAGCTTTTCTTTTTCGATTATTTGCTTGTTCTGGAGTTTCCAATTTTCTCTTTTCTGCC
>UPTG01002227.1_pt1 | contig 13540 bp, 9 predicted proteins | sample 2160121 | NCBI WGS metagenome assembly UPTG01 (sample SAMN06266255, study PRJEB28933) | marine metagenome | isolation source: Columbia River Estuary | place: USA:Columbia River Estuary, USA | collected 2014-07-27 | reverse complement strand
ACAAAGACCCAGTCGCGATCCCGCTGTACGACCCAGTGTCAATTTATTAGGCCCCACTAAGTTAGGATTTCGCTGCCGTGATGACGTGGTCGAAGTTGAACGACTGCTCAATTCAATGGGAGTGGACGTTAATGTTGTTGCACCGCTTGGCGCCTCTCCACAAGACTTGTTATTAATACCCAATGCCGATGCCAACGTGAATTTGTGCCCGGAAGTTTCAGATTTGACCTGCAGTTGGCTTGCGCGGACGTTCGGAATGCCGACGATTAAGACCATTCCAATGGGGTGGGGTGCGACCCGCGATTTTATTGCTGAGGTCGCCGCTACGGTGGGAATTGAGGTCAATATGGATCAGGTCGGTGCCTCTCGACTCCCCTGGTACTCAAGGTCCATCGATTCAACCTACCTCACAGGGAAACGCGTCTTCGTCTTTGCCGATGGCAGCCACGCCGTTGCTGCGGCTCGTGTTGCGCGAGATGAAATGGGTTTCGAGGTCGTCGGTATTGGCACCTACAGCAGAGAAAGGGCGCGCGATGTTCGTGCCGCGGCGAAAGAATACGGATTAGAGGCGCTGATTACGGATAACTACCTTGAGGTGGAAGCGAGGGTTCAAGAGCTGCAACCTGAGATGGTCCTCGGTACGCAGATGGAGCGGCATATTGCAAAACGTTTGGGCATTCCATGCGCCGTTATTTCAACACCCGCACACGTGCAAGATTATCCCGCGCGGTATTCGCCTCAAATGGGCTTTGAGGGGGCCAATGTCTTATTCGATACCTGGGTTCATCCACTCATTATGGGTCTGGAAGAGCACTTGCTGCACATGTTCAGGGATGATTTTGAGTTTAACGACAGTGTTGGTCCGTCTCACTTAGGAAGTGAGGGGGAGGGAGCGCGTGCGGCGAAGGCCGAAAACGTAGAGGACGCCGAGACTGACGAGACGATTGTTTGGGCATTTGAAGCGGAAAAAGAACTAAAGAAAATTCCATTTTTTGTTCGGGGAAAGGCCCGGCGAAATACCGAAAAATTTGCAGAGGAACAAGGTCTCTCGACCATTGAAGTAGACACGCTCTATGACGCAAAAGCACATTACAGCAACTGACGACTCGACGCCGATAAACGTCGTACTCGTTACGCTCGATAACCATGTAAATGGTGCTATTGCGCGCGCTGAGAAGCGCCTTATACACGATCTTCCAGGTATTCATTTTTCCAGTTTTGCAGCCACAGAATGGGACGGTGACCCGCAGTCTCTGGCCGATTGCCACAGCGCGATTGCACAGGGTGACATCGTTATCGTAACGATGCTGTTCATGGAAGCCCATATCAAGGCCGTCTCTGATGCGCTGGCCGCACGCAGAGACCATTGTGACGCAATGATCTGCTGCATGTCTGGACCCGAAATCATGCAATTAACACGCATGGGGCGTTTCACGATGGACGGTGAGCCGTCTGGTCCGATTGCATTACTGAAGCGACTCAGAGGCGCCCCTAAAGATGGAAAGCCCGGGGCCTCCGGTGAGCGTCAACTCGCCATGCTCAGGCGACTACCCAGAATTTTGCGATTTATTCCCGGTACGGCACAGGACGTCCGCGCTTATTTCCTAACACTCCAGTATTGGCTGGCTGGGTCAGAGGACAACTTAGCCCGAATGGTTAATTTTCTCGTGCATCGCTACGCCGCGGGGCCGAGGGAGGTCTTACGCAAGGTTGCGCGAGAGGAGCCGCCGATCGAATACCCTGATGTTGGTGTTTATCAGCTTGAGGGTCGTCATCGCATTGTTGACTCGGTGGAGGCGATGACCACTCAGGCTGGTGAGACATCAGGAACCGTCGGACTACTGCTCATGAGGTCCTACGCTCTGGCCGGTAACACGCGACACTACGACGCTGTTATACGCGCGTTTGAGGCGCGGGGACTGCGCGTCATACCCGCATTTGCCTCAGGGCTTGATGCGAGACCTGCGGTGAAGCGTTTCTTCATGGACGGTAAAACGCCAATTGTCGATGCAGTGGTCTCTCTTACGGGATTTTCGCTGGTTGGGGGTCCTGCGTATAACGACACCGAAGCGGCGCAGGAAATTCTTTCTGAGCTCAATGTGCCGTACCTGGCGGTGCAAGCACTTGAGTTTCAAAGCATCAATCAGTGGCGTGAGTCGCCAATGGGTCTGATGCCTGTAGAAGCGACGATCATGGTTGCTATTCCCGAGCTGGACGGTGCGATTGGCCCCATGGTGTTCAGTGGCAGAGATCAAGAAGATCTGAAGCGTTCATTCGACATGAGTCCCGAGACTGAGCGTATCGATCGCCTCGCAGACCGAGTGCGAAAGTTAGTGACGTTGCGACGCAGGTCGCGATCAGAGCGCAAAATTGGCATTACCTTGTTTAACTTTCCGCCCAACAGTGGTGCGACGGGTACCGCTGCGCATTTGAACGTCTTTGAGTCGCTGCTCAATACGCTGAACGCACTCGCCAAGTCGGGTTATCAGGTAGATGTGCCTGAGAATGTCGATGCCCTGAGGGACGCCTTGCTGAAAGGTAATTCTCAACAGTACGGGGCAGAGGCCAACGTCTTTGGAACCATTAGCGTTGACGATCACGTCGCGCGAGAACCTTATCTTGAGGAAATCGAGGCGCAGTGGGGACCGGCACCTGGAAAGCACTGGACTGATGGTCGTCAGCTCTTCGTCTTGGGGCAAACCTTTGGCAATGTCTTTGTCGGTATCCAGCCCGCCATGGGCTATGAAGGTGACCCGATGCGGCTCTTGTTTGAGGGCGGACTCGCACCAACACACAGTTTCTCAGCCTATTACCGATGGCTTAGAGAGGACTATGAAGCCGATGCTGTGCTGCACTTTGGTACGCATGGGGCGCTTGAATTTATGCCGGGTAAGCAGGTGGGCTTGTCCAATAAGTGCTGGCCTGATCGACTCATTGCCGATTTACCTAACTTTTATTTATATGCGGCTAACAACCCCTCCGAAGGGCTCATTGCAAAGCGACGATCGGCCGCGACGCTGATCAGCTATTTGACGCCACCGGTGACGAAGGCTGACTTGCACAGGGAGTTCGCAGAGTTACGCGCGATGATTGACCGATGGCGAACACGGGATCCCGCGGCCCATGACGAGCAGCTCAGGCTGCTGATCGATGCGATTGCAGGTCATGCAGAGCGGTGTGAATTGAGTCATGGGGGCGCGCCAGACGCTCTTTCAGATGCTGAGCGCTGGGTTGGTGTTTTACGCACACAGCTTGATGAAATTGAAACATCGTTGATCCCCTTTGGTATGCATGTTGTTGGGACGCCAATGCTTTCGTCTGAGCGCGCGGAGACGATCTCTGCGATTGCCGCAGCAGGCGGTGCGCTTGGTATTGATGAAATACGCCTAGACGCCGCGCTTGAGTCCGGTGATACACCAGCGCTCCAAGGGCTTCTTGCGGAATTTGACGTGCCTCGCGACGAGATCGATGCACTGACGCAGCGTCTCCTAGAAACCTTCGAGAGCTTGGCTAAAGAGTACGAGCTTCCCGCGTTGATCAGTGCCCTAGACGGTCACTTTATTTCACCGGTGTCGGGGGGAGACCTTATTCGAAATCCGGAGAGCTTGCCGACCGGGCGCAATATACATGGCTTCGATCCGTTCAGGCTTCCCAGCGCATTCGCTGTTATTGAAGGACAGCGCCAAGCCAACCAGCTGACTGCCAGGCATTTTGCGGACACCGGCTCACTGCCGACCTCAGTCGCATTGGTCTTATGGGGCACCGATAATCTAAAAAGTGAGGGCGTTGCGATTGGTCAGGCCTTGGCGCTCATTGGCGCCAAGCCACGATTTGACAGTTACGGTCGCCTGTCGGGCGCTGAGCTCATATCCCTTGAGGAACTAGGGCGGGCACGGGTCGACGTAATCGTGACCTTGTCGGGCATTTTTCGTGATCTCCTGCCGCTGCAAACACAGCTGTTGGCTGAGGCCGCCTATTTGGCCGCGGGTGCTGACGAGCCTCTTGAGCTCAATCCGATTCGTCGCAATGTTTTGGAGTATCAGCGCACGCACAACTGTGATCTGGATACGGCGTCGTTACGGGTATTTAGTAACTCAGAGGGTGCCTATGGGTCCAACGTCAATATGTTGGTGGATTCAGGACGTTGGGACAACGAATCTGAATTTGCCGATACCTACACCAACAGAAAGGGCTTTGCTTACGGGCGAAACGGCCAAGTTTCTCAGCAAACCGAGTTGCTTAACGACGTCTTGGGTCATGTCGATCTCGCTTATCAAAACTTGGATTCAGTCGAGTTAGGCATCACCACTGTCGATCACTATTTCGATACATTGGGCGGAATCAGCAGTGCGGTTCAGCGAGCTAAAGGTGATTCAGTACCGGTTTACATTGCTGATCATACGGGCAGTGGTGACGGGAAAGTTCGCACTTTGGATGAGCAAGTGGCACTCGAGACACGAACGCGTCTGCTCAATCCAAAGTGGTATGAATCAATGCTCGATCACGGGTACGAAGGCGTGCGTCAAATAGAGGCGCACTTAACCAACACCATGGGTTGGTCAGCCACAGCGGGTGGTGTGGCTCCATGGGTTTACAAGCAAGTGTCAGAAACATTCATTCTTGATGAAGATATGCGACGCAGGTTGGCTGAGCTCAATCCTGTTGCTGCATCTCGTGTCGCAAACCGACTCATTGAGGCACAAGAAAGAGACTATTGGGGAGCTGACGAGGAACAACTCGAGGCGCTTAGGCGCGCGGGTGAAGACCTTGAAGACCTTCTCGAGGGTATCACGGGGGAAGTTGCAGCATGAATTCACCAAATCAATTTATTCCAGTAAAAGACGTGGGTCGCGGTGATGGCGAGGGCAGTGTCCAAGTTCATCTCGATGAACAAATCGATGCTGCAAAAGCCAAAGTCTTTGCAGTTTACGGTAAGGGCGGGATCGGCAAGAGCACGACCTCTTCGAATCTGTCTGTCGCCTTTTCAAAGTTGGGTAAGCGGGTCATCCAGATAGGTTGTGACCCCAAACACGATTCGACGTTCACGTTGACGAAGTCACTGATACCGACGGTGATCGACGTGCTTGAATCCGTGGAGTTCCATGCAGAAGAACTGCAAACGGAGGATTACGTTCAAATCGGCTACAACGGTGTCATGTGTGTGGAGGCGGGGGGTCCCCCAGCAGGCACAGGCTGTGGTGGTTATGTGGTGGGTCAAACGGTCAAACTTTTGAAGCAGCATCACTTACTTGATGATGCTGACGTGGTGATTTTTGACGTCCTGGGTGATGTGGTTTGTGGCGGATTCGCGTCGCCACTTCAGCACGCTGAGCGTGCATTAGTGGTCACAGCCAACGATTTTGATTCGATTTTTGCGATGAACCGGATCGCAGCCGCGATAGAAGCGAAGTCCAAAAATTATGGTGTCCGTTTAGGAGGCGTTATTGCCAATCGCAGTGCGGAGACCGATGAGATCGACCGGTTTAACGCAGAGGTCGGTCTGGGACGGGTTGCACACTTTAAAGACCTCGATGTGATTCGTCGCAGTCGACTGAAGAAGTCTACGTTATTTGAGCTGCCTGAGACGCCCGAATTAAAGGCCGTGCAAGACGAGTATTTGCAGTTGGCTGAGGGTTTGTACTACGGGTCAAAGGCTTACGATGTGAAGCCGATGAAAGATCGCGATCTATTCGACTTTTTGGGATTTGATTGATGCCACTGGCAAACTACCAACAGCGACGTGCGCAAATCGAACATTACTTCGATAGAACGGCGGCGGACGTCTGGGCACGACTGACCTCGGATGAGCCGGTGAGCGGTATTCGAGAGACTGTGCGTGCTGGCCGCGAGTCAATGCGCAGCACCTTGTTGAGTTGGCTCCCAGACGACCTGAGCGGTAAAAAAGTGCTCGATGCAGGCTGCGGTACCGGTGTGATTTCCATCGAGCTGGCAAAACGTGGCGCACACGTTGTCGCCGTTGATTTGTCGGAATCGTTGATCAGCCTGGCGAATCAGCGCTACTCAGATCTCGATGAGTATGGCCGTATACAGTTTGTTGTGGGGGACATGCGTCAGTTAGAGGGCGAGCAATTTGATCACGTGCTCGCCATGGACTCGATTATTCACTACGCAGCTAAGGACGGTCTAAAAACATTAGAGACTCTGGCATCGACTGTTAATGCCTCAATGGTCTTCACGTTTGCTCCAAAAACAATTCCGTTGGCGGCAATGCATGCGATTGGAAAATTGTTTCCTAGAAGTGATCGAGCGCCTGCTATTGAGCCTATTGCTCCGCACAACTTGCGCCGGTCGATTACTACTTCAGAGGCGCTGTTAGATTGGCAGGTGTCTCGTGAACGTCGCGTTTCAACAGGGTTTTACACGTCACAAGCGATGGAGTTGGTGAGAGCATGCTAATCACTCGTGACCAGCTGAACGCCTTCACCGCGCAGATCAACCCACGGTATCTACCGTGGTTCAACGTGGTGCAAGGCGAATTGACGCTGTCGCGACTGGCTCGCTTGTCATTGTTTCAAGTCTCGGTCGGGATCTGCTTTGTACTTCTCAACGGTACCTTAAATCGAATTATGGTCGTGGAGTTGGGGCGAGCTGCGTGGCTTGTTTCAGCAATGCTCGCTTTGCCCTTGCTGTTAGCGCCTGCGCGAGTGCTGATCGGCTATCGGTCAGACAATCACCGATCGTTGCTTGGCTATCGTCGTCTCCCCTATTTATGGATGGGGACGATGGGTCAGTTTGGCGGCCTCGCGCTCATGCCCTTCGTGCTCATTCTTATGACCTCCGGTGAGGGCAATGCGACTTGGCTGGGGTTTGTGATGTCGCTGGGCGCGCTGCTGATGGTGGGTGCAGGCATGCACGTCACGCAGACCGCTGGGCTCGCTTTAGCGACGGATCTTGCGACGGAAAAGACCCGTCATCAGGTCGTGACGATGCTCTATCTCATGCTTTTAGTGGGTATGATTATTGGCGCACTTGGTTTTTCTGCTTTGCTGGAACCCTTTAGTTATTTTAGATTGATTCAAGTGATTCAAGGCGCTGCTCTTGTCGTAGCAGGCCTTAATATTGTCGCAATGTGGCAAATGGAGCCCAGAAGGCCGGATCTTACGCGTTTCGATCTTGAGCGCCCTACGCTTCGAGCCTCGTGGCTCGCCCTGTCGTCAAACCCGGGAGCGCGCCGCTTGCTGGTCGCCGTTGCACTGGGCACCCTCGGTTTTAGCATGCAAGAAATTTTGCTGGAGCCCTACGGCGCTGAAGTATTGGCAATGTCGGTGAGTCAGACGACCCGGCTTACCGCGATGTTTGCGATCGGAATGCTAATCGCAATGGCGCTGGCTGCACGTTATTTGGGACGTTCCGGTGAACCCATCCGGCTTGCTGCTTACGGTTCGGTCATCGGGGTCTTTGCATTCTCAGCCGTGATCATTGCGGGCGCTATTGAGTCGCTGGCGCTCTTTGCGCTCGGTACGCTTTTGATCGGTGTTGGCAATGGTTTATTTGCCGTTGGAACACTGACCGCCGCAATGTTGCTCGCGGGGAGCGCCACCACGGGCCTGGTCATTGGTATTTGGGGTGCCGTACAGGCAACCGCCGCAGGCTGCGCCGTATTTTTGGGCGGTGCGCTTCGTGACGCGACCCAAGCATTAATCGAAGGCGGAATGATGAGCGCAGAGATTGCGAGCGCAGCGACGCCTTACGGTGCTGTTTACCACCTCGAGATCATTATTTTATTCGCCTCGCTGATTGCACTCGGTCCATTGGTGCGACGGTTAGGCATTAACAAAAACCAGCCAATCACAATGCAACTTGCTGATTTCCCAAACTAGAAACCACTGCCAGGAGGACACACCATGGGTACTGGAGAATTTTACTTAGACTTTGCAGCGATAACGTTTACCGTATTTTGCGGCGCGTTCGTCGTCCTCGTGCTCTACCTTCATAAAGAAGGTAAACGCGAGGGCTTCCCCATTCGTCACGACGGACGAATTGATGAGTTAGACAATGGTATTGGCGGTCTTCCAAAGGGTCGCGTCATTGAAATCTATGGCCCTGAAAGTTCAGGTAAAACCACGCTGACGCTGCATTGTATTGCAGAACAGCAGAAAAAAGGTGGCGTATGCGCATTTGTGGATGCTGAGCACGCACTTGATCCACAATACGCTAAAAAACTTGGCATCGATATCGACGAGTTGTTGATTTCACAGCCGGACACTGGTGAGCAAGCGCTCGAAATAACAGATACTTTGGTGCGTTCTGGCGCGGTGAACATGGTCATTGTGGATTCGGTTGCTGCTTTGACGCCGAAATCGGAACTTGAAGGCGATATGGGCGATAGTCACATGGGCTTGCAAGCTCGCCTTATGTCGCAAGCGCTGCGTAAGATGACAGGTAACATTAAGAATTCGAATACCCTGGTAATCTTTATTAACCAAATCCGTATGAAGATTGGCGTGATGTTTGGTTCACCTGAAACCACCACCGGTGGTAATGCGCTCAAGTTCTATTCGTCTGTCCGCCTCGATATTCGCCGTATAGGCTCGATTAAAGAGGGCGACGAAGTAGTCGGCAACGAAACGCGAGTGAAGGTGGTGAAGAACAAGGTTGCGCCCCCTTTCCGTCAAACCGAATTCCAGATCATGTACGGTAAAGGCATTCATCGCTTGGGCGAGGTTATTGATCTTGGTGTTAAGCTCGATCTTATCGATAAGTCTGGCGCATGGTATGCCTATAACGGCGACAAAATAGGTCAAGGCAAGAAAAACGCCTCTATTTACCTCGAAGAAAATCCTAAGGTTGCTGCCGAGATCGAGGCGCTTGTTCGTCAAAAACTCTTAGCTGATCCCAAGGCGCAGGCGGCGGCGGAAGCGGCGGCTCGTGCCGAGGCTCGTGCGTCGGCGAACGACGGCAGCGTCGAAGCAGATGCCTCAGCTAGCTAGCAGCTTGAGGTGTGACAAATCGAGGACTGCATAAAGGCTCTAACGTGACATCGAGAGAACTCGTCGATGGTCGTAATTCATCAGCCATGCCAGACACTGAGTCCGGTGTGGCTGATGTTGATGAGCCAGCCGAGGTTTTACAGTCTGCCTCGGCAGCTAAACCTTTCCTCCCCCTAAGACGCTCGGCAATGGACTCGCTTGCACGACGCGAGCACTCTTACGTTGAGCTACAACGAAAGCTCCGACTCAAATATCCCGATGCTCCTCATAATGAGATCGATTTTCAGCTAGGCAGACTCCGTGATCAGGGGTTGCAATCTGATGCGCGTTTTGTCGAGTCCTATGTTCGTTATCGTAAATCGCGGGGATTTGCCTATCTCCACATCCGGTCTGATTTGCTGGGTCGAGGCGTGTCAGAGTCTCTTATCGAAAGCAATCTATTCGAAGACGACGACGATTGGCTGCCGATGGCAGAAGCATTAGTGCAGAAAAGACTGCTGGGCCAGTCCGATTTGTCTTTTGGCAGCAAGCCACATCTCAAGCTTCTCCGGTTTCTGGAGTCCCGTGGTTTCCCTCCACGCGTTACGCGCAGAGCGCTGGATGCAAAGTTTACGCGCTAGTGCTGCAGTCAATTCCTTTGCTCGAAGTTATTTAAGCACGCTCGCTAAAATGCGATAATCCGGTCTCCTGTTTAGATAGACTCGCAACAGGAGACCACAGACTCATTCTTCTTCGGGATCTTACATGAAACTTATCCGATCATTTCGCGGTATTCGCCCAATCGCTCAACTCGCCGCAAAAGTAGCCTCGCATCCTTACGATGTGCTTAACCGAGAAGAAGCTTACGAGTTAGCAAAAGACAATGCACTCAGCTTTTTGCATATCAATAAGCCAGAGGTAGACATGCCCGACGAGGTTAGCGTCTACGATCCTAGCGTTTATGCCAAGGGACGAGAGAACCTCGAGCGCTTTATTAGTGAGGGCACGCTGAAGCAAGACGACACGGCGACACTTTATGTCTACAAGCAGGTTATGGGCGATCACCAACAGATTGGCCTCGTCGCCGCGGCGTCGGTTGAGGCCTACGACCAAGGCCTGATCAAAAAGCACGAGTTTACTCGGCCCGTGAAAGAAGACGATCGGGTACACCACATGGATGCGCTCGATGCGCAAGTGGGCCCGGTCTTTCTTACCTACAAAGCCCAAGCCTCAATCGATGCGCTTATCGCAAAAGTGATTAAAGACGCTCCGGATTATGATTTCGAGGCAGATGATGCAACGCAGCATGTGTTTTGGGTTATCCGCGACGAAGAGCTTGTTGCGGCAGTCGAAGGTGAGGTGAACGCGTTGGATTGTCTCTATGTTGCCGATGGGCATCATCGTTCTGCTGCAGCCTCACGGGTGAAGAAACTCAGGCAGGAGGCGAATCCTAATCATACGGGGGACGAGCCATACAATTATTTTCTTACTGTGTTGTTCCCGCATAACCAAATGCAGATACTCGATTACAACCGACTGGTAGCGAGCCTCAACGGTCATAGTGTGAACGAGTTTCTCGGCGCGTTGGCTGAGAATTTCAATATTGAGTTAGTCGAAGGACAGGCTAAGCCTAGCAAGGCACGTGAGTTTGGTTTCTACGCGGGGAAACAGTGGTATCTCTTAAGCGCGAATTCTAATTTGCTTGAAACTATCGACGACACTGATCCTGTCGCAAGCCTCGATGTGAGTATTCTGCAAGAGTTTGTGTTCGCGCCACTACTCAATATCCTCGATCAGCGCACCGATAGTAGCGTCGACTTTGTCGGAGGTATCCGCGGACTGACGGAATTAGAGCGCCGTACGGCTGGCGGCGAATGGCAGGCTGCTTTCGCGCTTTATCCAACTTCGATCGAGAGTCTAATGGACATTGCTGATGCGGGTGAGGTTATGCCGCCGAAATCCACTTGGTTCGAGCCAAAGCTGAAAAGCGGACTGGTTATCCATTCGCTGAAGTAGTCGGCTAGCGAAAAGAAATATCGACAATAGGAAAAACTAAACACCCTCAGAATTTTGAAAGCGTTAAAAGTGCGGGTAATTTATAAGGTATATAAAAATGACGCGGCTTAATACCGCGTCATTTTTTTTGCGTTTTTAAAAGTCGGTTTAGGAAAATCAGCCGGTCTGTTAAAGGCGCTCTGTTGAATAGCTCGCTGTCTAACAGCCCGCTGTTAAGCTGCCGATTGCTTTCCTAGATCGACTAACTTGGGCTTTTCGGCATTAATAGGAATCTGCTTGGGCCGCATAGCCTCGGGTATTACCCGCACAAGATCGATGTGCAGCAAGCCGTTTGCTAGTGTGGCGCCCACGACTTCAACATGGTCGGCGAGTTGAAAGCGGCGCTCGAAATTGCGCGCGGCGATACCCTGATGCAGAAAGTTTCGTCCCTCTTCGCTGCCTTCTTTTTTGCCTTTAACGGTAAGGGTCTGTTTCTCTGACTGAAGCTCGAGCTCGTCTTCGACGAAGCCGGCGATAGCCATAGTGATTTGGTATTTGTCTTTGTCTATCAGCTCAATATTATAAGGCGGATAGCTCGGCTGGGTTGCGTCGTTGCGGTTAACCGCATCGAGCAAAGACGACAGATGGTCGAAGCCAATAGTAGAACGGTAGAGGGGTGAAAAATCAAAGTTACGCATGTCATATCCTCGCAATAAAGCAATATGTTTCTAAGGTTATGCCTACCCTCGGTGAGGGCTAGGCGACTAGGCGGTCTCTTTTGAGCACCGCCTAATTCCTATATGCTGCGCAACTTCTTTTTTTCAAGGGTTAACGAATAAATTAGTGCCTGTTTAAATGACAAACATTTCCATAAATTCGTTAACCGGCGTCGCTTCGAGCTTCGCCTGATCTTTGCAAAGGGCAAAAATCTCCTTGCAGCGTTTCGCAGGGAAGCGCGTGGCGAGGTTGGCTTTGAACTTGTCTTCGAGCAGAGGAATACCTTCTTCGCGGCGGCGACGATGACCAACAGGATAGTTAATTTCTATCTTGTCAGAACTGCTGCCGTCTTTGAAATAAACCTGCATTGCATTGGCGATCGACCGTTTTTCAGGCTCAAGGTATTCTTTCGTATAGGTAGGGTTCTCGTGAATCTCCATCTTCTCGCGAAGCTGATCGATAATCGGATTTGCCTCATGGAAGCTGTCTTCGTAATGCTCGGCAACGAGATTGCCGAAAGCCAGTGGCACCGCTGTCATATACTGTAAGCAGTGGTCTCGGTCTGCTGGATTATTAAGCGGTCCCGATTTGCTGATAATACGGATGGCGGACTCATGAGTATGGATGACAATTTTTTCGATGTCGTCTAACCGGTCCTTAACCTTCGGGTGCAAACGCACAGCGGCTTCGGCGGCTGTCTGCGAATGGAACTCTGCAGGGAAAGAGATTTTGAACAGGATGTTTTCCATGACGTAGTTGCCGTAAGGGCGAGTGAATTCGAATTCTTTGCCCTTAAACGAGACGTCGTAGAAACCCCAAGTCGGCGCGGAGAGGACGCTCGGATAGCCAATTTCGCCACGCATAGTGAAGTCGGCAAGTCGAACTGCGCGCGACGTTGCATCGCCAGCCGCCCAAGACTTACGAGGACCTGCGTTAGGCGAGTGACGGTAGGTACGTAAGCTCGAGCCGTCGAGCCATGCTTGAGAAAGCGCATCGATTATCTGCTCGCGCGAGCCGCCCATCATCTTTGTCGCAACAGCCGTTGACGCTACGCGAACGAGTAGAACGTGGCATAGGCCGACGCGATTGAAGCTGTTTTCAAGTGCGATAACGCCCTGAATTTCGTGTGCCTTAATCATCGCAGTGAGGACGTCACGCATGGTAAGTGGCGCTTTGCCTGCTGCAATATTCTGCTGCGACAAGTAATCGGCAATAGCGAGGATTGCGCCAAGGTTGTCCGATGGATGACCCCATTCTGCTGCAAGCCACGTGTCGTTATAGTCGAGCCAGCGCACGATGCAGCCGATGTCCCATGCGGCTTTTACAGGATCGAGGCGGAACCGCGTACCGGGAACGCGGGCACCGTTTGGCACAATAGTGCCGTCGGCGAGTGGGCCGAGAAGCTTGGTGCACTCAGGGAATCGCAGCGCGAGAAGACCGCAGCCTAGCGTGTCCATAAGACAGTTGCGGGCGGTGTCATAGGCTTCGGTTGAATCGATTTCGTAATCGCAGACATAGTTGGCGATGTCGACGAGTACCTGATCGGGTTCTGGGCGGTTATTGAGTTCTACATTTGCTGACACAATTAATTCCTTTTGTAATTACAGGGTGTTCGTTAATAAAAATAGGGATCTAGAAAGGCGCTATCTAGCGATCAGCGATATCTACCCAAGTCGACGTTTCGGGGCCGGTATAGTCGGCGCTCGGACGAATAATGCGGTTATTCGCGCGCTGTTCTTTGACGTGCGCGGCCCAACCGGTAAGGCGTGACATCACAAAGATTGGCGTGAACAGTTTGGTTGGTATGCCCATGAAGTGATAGGCGGAAGCATGGAAAAAATCGGCGTTGCAGAATAGCTTTTTCTCGCGCCACATAACTTCTTCGCAACGCACCGACA
>UPTG01002222.1_pt1 | contig 13564 bp, 12 predicted proteins | sample 2160121 | NCBI WGS metagenome assembly UPTG01 (sample SAMN06266255, study PRJEB28933) | marine metagenome | isolation source: Columbia River Estuary | place: USA:Columbia River Estuary, USA | collected 2014-07-27 | reverse complement strand
GTTGTTTTTTTTGATGATGAGGGGCTAACCAGCTACCTCAGCTGGGAGGAAATGGCGCGCATGCAGGCCGCTGCGAAGGGCTCTGGCTGAGCCTGTCAAGCACGTTTGTCGCAAAGAGAGGGCGCTTTACACAAGCGCGCGTCCGGTACGGCGAGCTTTATAACCCTTGAAAAGCTCGGCCCGAGACGAGCGCCAGGCGCAAAGGTAACGGTTTAAGATAGGTTGCAAACAACGTTTAGGGCAATATCTGAACGGCACGAAAATCGGCATAGCCGCGAACGGGCTGCCAGACGAAACCTTTCAGATTCGGCTTGATGATCAATGCGCCATAAGGCTCGAACAGGGGTAGAACGGTAACGCGCTCGGTAAAGAATTCATGAACCTTGTGAACCTGCTCGACCCGATCTGCTTGATGAATCGCAGACCGGGCCTGATAGTAAAGCGCGGCCATATCATCGCCAGCATAAAGGCCTTTGAAGACGCGCCGGAAATTCGGGTCCCCCATGAATGAGATTTGATCCATCGGATCATCAACATCCACTGGCCAAGTGATGAGGGTCATGTCCGAGGTCCCGGCGCGCCACTTTTCAACCATCCGTTGCGTGGTCTGTGGATCGATTAAAAGCTCGATGTTCAGGTGGGTGTCTAGGCGGGCCTGAAGGTACTCGGCGACCCGGCGATAGAGCGTGCTGTCGTTAATGGTTAGGGTCAAGCGCGGCCTAGCAGGTAAGTTGAGTTCGGCCCGCGCTCGTGCGAGATGCACTTTGGCGGCGTTGACATCCGGTCGATGCCGGCTCGGCGGACGCGCGGTTAGGTAGGGCCTGTCACCGATGGTCAACCAGTCGTGAAACATTGAGTCGGCGACGCGAGTGCCCGGGCTTGCGACGACTTTATTGACCAGTTCGTCCTTGTCGATCACCAAACTAATGGCCGAGCGAAGCGATTGATTGGCGCTGTGCATGCCGGCGACATGACTGAATTGAATATGGAAGAGGTGGCCAGTTGGAAAGGTCTTTACGCGCAACCGATCCTTCATGGCCGCGCTCAGAGTATCGCGGTCGAGGCTCGCAACCCCCAGCTCATCATTGCGGAAGAGGTTCAGCTGCGTCCTAGGATCTGCGCCAATGTGATTAAACGTAATGGCATTGAGTGCAATCTCGTCCTGCCGCCAGTATTGGGCGTTTCGCGTCAGGTCAATGCGCTTGCCTCGTTGCCAATCTGTGATTTTAAACGCGCCGTTGGCGAGGTGCGTCTCGGGGCGGGTACCAAACGCTTCACCAGCGGCTTCATAAAAGGCTTGGCTGATCGGATAAAAGATTGAATTGGTCATCAGCTTCAGGCACCAAGCACAGGGGTGTGCTAGCTCAACGCTTAGAATCGAGGCGCTCAGTGCGCTGACGCCGAGTGTTTTGGGATCTGCTTTGCCGGCAAGGATCGCTGAGGCGTGCTTGATGGGTGCAGCAAGATTCGCTGAGGGTGCGGCAGTACTGGGGTCAACCAGTTTCTGCCAAGCGAATACAAAATCCTGCGCGGTCACGGGCTCGCCGTTTTCCCAAGCAGCGTCTTCTCGGAGCCAGAAGATCAGGTGATCGGCTGCAACTTCCCAGCGTTGCGCGACGCCCCCCGTGAGCCGACGTTTGCCGTCATAACGCAGGAGCCCTTCGTTGGTATGGGCTAACACTTGGGCGGTATAGCTCACGCTTTCTGCGGTCAGTGTATTCAGCGTGCGCGGCGCCTGAGGAATGCTTGCGATCAGGGTTTTGGAATGGGCCTCGATCTCCGCGTTCGCAGAACTGATCCCGGGTAATAAAAACCAGAGTCCGAGCGTTGCCAAAGCAGTTTTAGCACTGGGTAGCCGCCCGGCTTCGCGCTTCAATCGCCGTCGGATGGCCGAGCCGGCGCGGCCGTTTTTGATGAAGGATCTTATTTGACGTGCAATCCGGGGCAGACGGATTTCATCCGCGCGCCGACGAGATGGATGCAGCAGGTAAGGCGTTGTTTGTTTCTCAGGGCCAGGCAGGTCTTGCCGCATTAAAAGACCTTGAAACCAAACTGTTCATACAGCAATTTGAAGCCGTAAATCAGCAGGGTGGTTAGTGCAATTGAGACCAAGGTTGCGATGGGAAAGCCAAATTTATGAATGAGGTAAGGAAAGAAGAGAAACATCGGCAAGGTTGGCAAGACGAAGTACAGCGTCAGTTGTAGATGATTGCTAATCTTCGAATCTGTTGCGCCCTCAAAGTACATCCAAAAAATAATGAGAAATGTCGTCAAGGGCAGTGCGGCTAGCAGGCCGCCGTACTGATCGCTTTTTTTGGCGACCTCGCTGACGACCACAATAATGATCGCGGTAAAAAATACTTTCTCAACGAGGTACAGCAAGACGCGCTCCTTAACCTATAACCCAAAGTGGGCGGGATGACTTTGAATATCCTGACTGATTTTTTCACCAATCATAATGGTGGTTAAGTTGGTGTTCGCACGGGGAACATGGGGCATGATCGACGCGTCAGCGACCACCAATCCCTCGCAGCGATGCATCTGACCCGAGGTGTTCACAACACTGCCGGCATCTTCGCGAGGGCCCATCTTGATGGTGCCGCAAGGATGATACCCACTGCCGGCAAATCGCCGAATCAACCCCTTTAAAGCTTCATCACTTGCGCCACGCTTTGGGTCTGGAAAGGCAATGCCGTCAATCATGGCGCGTAAAGCGGGTTGCTCAGTAAACCGCAAGGCGTCTTTTAGTCCTGCCAGCAGCGGCAATAAGTCTCGATCGTCCTCACAAAACCGATTATGGATACTGGGTCGGTCTTGGCTTTTAGCCCCAGTCAGCGCGAGATGGCCTCGGCCATATTGGTATTCAAGACACGCGGCGATCGCGAACATCGGGGGCCCGTTGGGCTTGCCGGCGTAACTCAATTGCTCGAGTTGCATATTGTTGCGATCGGTGGCGCCGTCGGTTGTATAGCGCAGAATGGTTTGAATGATGGGCGCGTCATGGTCGATGATCACCCCGGGCTTGACCTGGCAGGCCACCGCCAGAGCAGGGTGATCGCACAGGTTTTGGCCGATATTGGGTTCGTCCTCGACCACTTCAATCCCGAATTGCGTCAGCATTGGCGCGGGGCCTAGCCCCGACCGCATTAAAAGGGTGGGGGATAATAGTGCGCCGGCGGCAACAATCGTGAGCATGCCGTGAACGGTCTGGCGTTCGCCTGTGGGTAGCTCGATTTCTGCGCCCGTACATCGATGACCGGTAATCAGCAATCGTTGGACTTGGGTGTTGGAGAGAATCGTTAAATTGGGTCTGAATCGAGCGGGGGCAAGGTAACCGATAGCGCAACTGATTCGAAGACGTCCCAGCTTGTTCATTGGTTGTGGTCCAGCGCCAACGGATTGAGGATCGTTGGCGTCCTCGCAAAAAGGGTAGCCTAGGCGTTCGGCGTCATCCAAAAAGGCCTGATGTTGGGGCAAGAGCGCATCCTTGGGGTAGCGCCGGATGGTGATCGGCCCGGCGTCGCCATGATGCGGAGCATCGCCATAATCAAGGTCTCGCTCTAGGCGGTTAAATAAGGGCAAGACCGATACCCAATCCCAACCAGGATTACCCGCGTCATGCCAGGCATCATAATCTTCAGGTAGGCCGCGCAGCGCAATGGCGGTATTGACGGCGCTGGAGCCGCCAGTGACCCGTCCACGAGGTAGTCGTGTGGTTTGGGTTTCAGTCGGCTGATAATCCAGGCCCCAATCATGATCCGCTACCGCATTGCGGTGACTGTTGACCAATTCAAAGGGCAGATTCGAGGCCAATGCATAGTCCGGGCCGGCCTCAATCAGTAGGATCGAGCGGTTTGGATCTTCGCTGAGTCGGTTGGCGAGCACGCTGCCGGCACTGCCAGCGCCGATAATGATGACGTCATACATGATAAGCCTCTGCCTGCATTGTGCCCCAGAGGGGTGCTTTGCGAAAGCGAGAACGTTAAAACCGGTCCGTTTTTTTAAAGACAAAAAAAACGCCCCAATTGAGGCGATAAAAATGAGGGTGGGGCGCCGAAGGAACGGCGCCCTTGCTCGCTTTTGAAAGGTTAGAACTGGTTCATGGTGTTGTCTTTGCCGCCAGCCAAGAGGGCATTGTCACCGGAGAAATATTCCTTATGATCATCGCCGATGTTTGAGCCAGCAAGATCCTGGTGCTTCACCGAGGCCATATCGCGCCGGATTTCCTGACGTTGGACATCCCGGACGTAGGCCAGCATGCCAAGATCACCGAAGTAACCTTCAGATAAAATGTCTGTACCCAACGCCGTTTCATGATATGTGGGCAAGGTGATCAGGTGATGGAAGATGCCCGCTTCACGCGAAGAATCTTTTTGGAACTGCTGAACCAATCGATCGGCTTCAAGAGCAAGGTCCGACTGATCAAAATCGACAGACATGAGGCCCTTGGGCACCTCGGCTGGATCTGGATAAGCGCTCACATCTTGGCCACCGGCCTGCCACGCAGCAAAAACTTGCTCACGGAAGGCAAGCGTCCAGTTGAAGCTCGGGGAGTTGTTATAAACCAACTTGGCATCGGGCACGTGCTTCTTGATGGCATTAACCATCTCAGCAATTTGAGCAACGTTGGGTTTTTCGGTCTCGATCCACAATAAGTCTGCGCCATGGGTCAATGAGGTCACACAATCTAAGACCACACGGTCAAAGCCGGTGCCTTCTTTGAACGCGTACAAGCCATTATCCAATCGCACCGGCTTCACGAGGTTGCCGTTTTGATGAATGGCAATGTCGTTGTCTTTAAGTTCACTTAAATCATTGACGGGTGTGGTTTCCAAGAAGTCGTTATATTGACTGGCCAGATCACCGGACTCTTTTGAGACAGGAATCTTTTGGGTCAGGCCCGCGCCGAGAGAGTCAGTTCGGGCAACGATGATGCCGTTATCAACGCCAAGTTCTAAGAAGGCGTAGCGGATGGCATTGATTTTCGATAGGAAGTCTTCGTGTGGTACCGTGACCTTGCCCGCTTGGTGTCCACATTGCTTGGCATCAGAGACTTGGTTCTCAACCTGAATGGCACAAGCCCCGGCCTCGATCATTTTCTTAGCAAGCAAATAAGTTGCTTCTTCGTTACCGAAACCAGCATCAATGTCGGCAATGATTGGCACGACGTGGGTCTCAAAACCGTCGATACGGCCCAAGATGCCGTCAACGCTTGCGCCGCTCGCGCGTGCTTCATCGAGTTCGATGAAAATATGGCGCAGTTCGCGGGCATCGGCCTGCTTTAAGAAGGTATAAATTTCATGGATCAGTTCAGGCACGGAGGTTTTTTCGTGCATGCTTTGGTCGGGCAATGGGCCAAATTTGGACCGTAAGGCCGCGACCATCCAGCCGCTCAAGTAGATGTAGGACTTGTCCATGGTCCCGCGATGCTTCTTGACCGACATGGCCAATTGCTGTGCGGTGAAGCCGTGCCAGCACCCAAGAGATTGCGTATATCGTGCTGTGTCGGCATCGTAATCTGCCATGTCTCGGCGCATGATGTCGGCGGTGTACTGCGCGATATCGATGCCGGTTTTGAACCGATTTTGCAATTGCATTCGGGTTGCATACTCGGCGCTGATGCCTTTCCAAGTATCAGAGTTTTTCGCTTTGAGCGATTCAAGTACCGCGATTTGGTCAAGATAAGCCGACATGTTAGATCCTTTAAAAGGTTTTCGTTGGCGTTGTCGGGCAACCGAGGGGTCTAAGCCACAACGGTTGCTGTACAGGTTGCGCAATGTAGCAAGCGGGAACGGTGGATTAAAAAGAATTAATGGACAGTAATATATTCTATTTCTTCAATTGTTGACCTCAGACGCGCTGCGAGGGTTTCGGTTCGGTGCGGGCTGCAGTAATCTGTCGGCGTAGCAAAAAAGGGGAATGGGTTGATTACGGTTGTGAGTGTTCATGTGGGCGTCCGGCAAACCCTGTCGGTTGGGCGGCGCAGTGTCCCAACCGGGATCTTTAAAACGCGAGTTGATGATCAAGTGGTGATAAGTCGCTTGGGGTTAGCAGGGGATGCGGTGTGTGATGATCGACACCATGGTGGCGTGGATCAGGCCGTGTACGTTTATACCGAAGAAGACTATGCCTTTTGGGCGCGTCAGTATCGACGACCCTTTGATGCAGGCGGCTTCGGAGAAAATGTGGTGATTCGAGGGCTGGATGCCGCTGAATTGGCCATTGGCGACCGGCTGCGCTTGCCGAATGTAACGCTTGAAGTCTCTGCGCCCAGAATTCCGTGCGGGGTCTTAGCCGCTGCCGTTCCAGAGCCAGGGTTTGCCAAAGCGTTTCAAAAAGCGGCGCGCCCAGGGTTTTACTGTCGGGTGATCCGAACGGGCACAGTTGCAGCAGGCGATGAAGGATCATTTGAGGCATATTCGGGGCCGGCTAAGACGCTACTCACGGTTTACCACGCCAACTACCAAACGCCACCGCTTGATGGGTTAAAGGCGTTGTTAGCGCTGCCGATTGATCAACGCACCCGCAAGAAGTTCGAAAAAGAGGTCGCTAAGCGAGAAAAGTTGGCGCTCAGCCCGCATCCTCAATAATAAATTGTGCGCCTTTTTCTGCGATCATCACCGTTGGGGCATTCGTATTCCCGGAGGTAATGAGCGGCATAATCGAGGCATCAATCACCCTCAGTCCCTTGCAACCATGAACCATGAGCCGGTCATCGACTACGGCCGCGGGATCGGCGCCCATTTTACAGGTGCCAACGGGGTGAAAAATCGTCGTACCAAGGTCGCGCGCAGCGTCGAGCAGTTCGGCATCACTTTGCCGCTCGGGCCCGGGCTTCCACTCTTCGGGCAAAAACCGAGCGAGCGCCTTGGCCTTCATGATGCGCCGCGTCATTCGCAATCCGGCAAGCGCGACTGCTTCATCCTCTGGGCTGGATAAATAGTTCAGATTAATTTTGGGCGCCATGAGCGGATCCAGACTTTGCGCGGTGATGGCCCCTCGACTGGCCGGACGAAGATTGCAGACCGACGGCGTAATGGCGTTAAAAGAGTGCAGGGGTGAGCCGAATTGGTCGAGCGACAAGGGCTGAACGTGCCATTCCATATTGGGGGTTGGTTGCGCCTCATCGCTTTTCGCAAAGGCGCCGAGTTGCGAGGGGGGCATTGTGAGCGGCCCGGTTTTGAACAACAGATATTCAAGCCCCATCATTGCCTTACCGACAAGTGAGTTGACTCTCGGGTTGAGGGTCGTGGTGTTCGAAACCTTATAAATGGTTCTAATTTGCAGATGATCCTGCAGGTTGTGCCCAACGCCGGGTAAATCAATGACAGGGGCCGCACCCAGTTGCTGCATCAAGCCAGCCTCGCCGATACCGGACAGTTGCAGAATCTGAGGGGACGCCACCGCACCGGCGGCCAGAATCACCTCTCGCGTTGCGGTCACAAGGCTTGGCGCATCTCCGCCTTTTGTAATCCAGACGCCCGTCGCGCGCGGCCCATGCTCATTGGCCTCTAAAACCAGTTTTTGCACATGGGTGTTGGTCATGACCGTTAAATTCGGCCGGTGCTGAATGGGTCGCAGAAAGGCTTTGCTGGCGCTCCAACGAACCCCTTTACGCTGGTTCATTTGAAAGTAGGCGCAACCGAAATTATCGCCCGTGTTGAACTCTTTGATTCGGGGAATGCCCATTTCTTCAGCGGCATCTTGCCAGGCATCTAATATTTCCCAATTGACGCGCCGCTCTTCGACTCGGAGTTCACCCTGATCGCCATGAAATTCATCGGCGCCGTGCTGGTAGTTTTCGGAGGCCTTAAATACCGGTAGCACATCGTCCCAACCCCAACCTCGATTGCCGAGTGCGGCCCATTGATCGAAATCAGAGCGCTGCCCGCGCATATAAATCATGGCATTGATTGAGGATGAGCCGCCCAAACCCTTGCCGCGGGCATAGCCAATTTGACGATTGTTAAGACCCGGCTCGGCATCGGTCTTAAAACACCAGTCGCAACGGGGATTGTTGATGGTGTAGAGGTAGCCGACGGGGATATCGATCCAGAAATAGTCGTCCTTACCGCCAGACTCAATTAAAAGCACCCGATGCGCGGGGTTGGCGCTGAGTCGGTTGGCGAGAACGCATCCGGCGGTACCGGCGCCTACAATGATGTAATCAAATTTTTCCATGCGTGCAAGCATAGACGCCTTGTCAGCCCTTGGGAATTGCATTAGCGTGCGGAAAGATCAAAAAGAGATGCGCAGCGATGATTCAAAACTTCAGTGGCCTCGCCTTTAATCAGGCGCCCGACTCTCAAAATCAGATTCACAGCGATGAGATGGCCAAGCGCTATGGGTTTAAAGGGGGGTTGGTTCCCGGCGTGACGTTATCGGCTTACCTGACCCAACCCGCCGTGAGCCACTGGGGTCAGGCATTTTTAGATCGGGGGTGGGCAGAAATTAAGATTCTGCATCCGGTCTACCATGGTGAACCGTTTGATGTGATGGTGAGGGCGCGAGAGGCAGAACAGTTTGCGGCGGAATTGGTTGATGTAACCGGTAAGGTTTGTGCCAAAGCTCGGGTGGGCCTGGATCGGAGCGAGGCCGCAGTCATGCCGGAATGGCAGGACCAAACGTTGATGCTCGAGGGGTACGTGCCGCCAAAGGCGACGCCTGAAACCTTCACTAAATTGAAGCAAACGGGGGGCCTTGAAACCCGCTACCGCTGGTCCCGTCAGCACCCGATGGCGGCGTATTTCGCTGATGCTGCCGCTATGCCCGCATTGCTGCGGTTTGATGCGGCAGAGACTAAATCATCCGGGTGGGCCAATACCTCGTTTGTCTTGAGCTGTGGCAATTGGGTGTTCGCGGCTAATGCGCTGATGAACCCGTGGGTGCACCTTGAGACCCGGCACCAAAATTTTGCCGCCATTGAAGATGGTGCGGAGGTTGCCGTTCAGATGGTCGTTGAGGCGTTGTTTGAAAAGAAAGGCCATCAGTTTGCGGATGTTCGGATCAATCTCTTTAATGCGATCAGCCGCGCGCCATTGGCCACGATCTGGCAGCGCGCCATATATCACCTAAGATCTTAAGCCGCTGCCGGCGGCTTAACCCAGCGTCGCCATGAGGTCTGATACGAGGGTCAAGCGTTCGGTGATCCGGTCTGGTTTTTGGCTTCCAAGATGAAGAATTAAACGATCGACCCCTAAATCCTCGTAGGCCTTAACGAGATCTGGGGTGATTTGGTAGGGCGGCGTAATGATCAGTTCAAAATCGTCCCAAGAACGGCCTGCATGATTCAGAGCCATGGTTAAGGCGCCTTTCATGTCCTCGGTTTGCGCAAGATTCAGCTGAAAGCCATACCAGCCAGCGCCATACTTGGCGGCCCTTTTAAACCCCGCAGGGGAATGCCCCCCGATAATCATCGGCACGCCGCCGGTCTGAACGGGCTTTGGGTCCATGCGGCAATCTTTGAGTTGAATGGTTTTGCCCTCAAAATTAACCACCGGATCGGTCCAGAGCTTCTGGATGACTTCGATGAACTCATCACAGCGCGCGCCCCGGTCATGAAAGGAATAACCGCAAGCTTCCACTTCCTCTTGGCACCAGCCAACGCCAATCCCGAAATCAATTCGGCCCCGGCTCAACCAGTCGAGGGTGGTGAACTCTTTGGCGGTGTAGATGGGGTTGCGTTGGGGTAGCAGGGTGATCCCCGTTCCGAGCCGCAGCGATGAGGTGCAGCCTGCGATAAATCCAAAGGTTGCGACGGTATCGAGCATGCCGCCGCCTTCTGGCACGGGCAACTTGCCATCCCGACTGCCTGGATAGGGGTTTGAGGTTTTGTCGAATAAGACGACATGCTCGCCCATCCACAGAGATTCTACGCCCATAGCCTCGATGTTTTGGGCGAAGGCTTGGATCATGTCGGGATCTGCTATGGGTGACATAAACGTTGAAAATAGGCCGATCTTCACAGGGTTGCACCTCAAAGGTTGGAAGAATATTCCTAAGATTGAACCTTGAGGCGGCTGGCGCGTCAATAGCGACAGATGCGACCTAGTCGGTTGAAATTACACTGTGATAAGGTCGCAGGAGTTGGTCACACACTTTTATGAAAGAGGATAGGTTATGGCGATCCAAGATATTTTTGCGCATACCACCGCGTTGAAGTCCAAGATTGAAAACCTCAGCATCGAGGCGCTTAAAGCAGAGCAGGCGTCGAATCCAGATTTATTGCTGATCGATATCCGAGAGATTCAAGAGCGCATTGATTTAGGCACGATCCCCTCGTCGGTGCATTGTGCACGCGGCATGCTGGAGTTTTGGGCGAGTCCAGCGAGCCCCTACTATCGCGACTACTTTCAAGCGGATCGGCGGACTGTGGTGTTCTGCGCCGGCGGTGGGCGTAGCGTACTTGCCGTGCAATCCTTAACCAATATGGGTTTTCGCAATGTCGCACATTTGGAGGCTGGCTTTAGCGGCTGGCACAAGCAGGGCGAGCCCATTGAAGACGTCAGTCAAAGCAGTCGCTGGATGCGACGACCTAAAACCGAGTAGAGGCATGCAAGGCGAACTAGACGAACAATTGGTTCATTTGTTTCAGGCGACAAGAACCATCGCGATTGTTGGCTTATCTCCGGATCCGACAAAGGCGAGCTTTGGCGTTGCGCAGTATTTGAAACAGTTCTACCGCATCATACCGGTTAATCCAAACTACACGGTGATCCTCGATGAGGTGTGTTACCCGGATCTAAATAGTGTGCCGATCCGCATAGATATGATTGATCTGTTTCAGCGGAGTGATCGAATGCCCAGCTTCTTGGACGATGTCTTGAACCTTGTGCCTTTGTGTTTTTGGATGCAGTTGGGTATCGAGCATCCCGGTGTGGCGGCAAGGCTTGAAGCCCAGCGGATTCAGGTCATTCAGGATCGTTGTACAAAGATTGATCACCAGAGACTGATGGTACTCGGTAAGTTGTAAAGGCTGTGATGGTCTGCTGTATCAAAGCGTGACGATGTGGTTAAAGCAATCAAACTGATTCACCCCGTAGGAGGATCTGGTATTGGGCATCCCAAAAGCGTTTTTAGAAACCGAAGTGGCCGCAGCTAAAGCGCAGGGCGCGCCGCTTTTCGCTGATTTTATGGCGAGCAAAGAACCCTACGCGTCGCTCTTTCGAGATCACCCTTGGCTACGGCCGCCTAAGCTGAATGAGCCGCTGCCAAGCGGCGGGGATCATTATTGGGAAACTGCGGCAGCAGTGGATCATCCCGATTGGCAGGGGGTTGACCTGCCCCAGCCAACAAAAGATTTTCAGCAGCTCAGGCATGATTTTGGGCGATGGGGTTACGGCTTAATCGAGGACGGATTGTCTAAGGCGCAGTGTGATACGTTTTTAAACCGCCTGCTTGCACAAGCAAACGCAGAAGCGGCGGCGGGTATTGCCCATCAGACGCCCTCCGGGCAGTACGTCCCATGTCTAATCAATAAGGGAGACTGTTTTCGAGGCTGCATTGAACAGGATCCAGAGCATGTCCAAGCGGGCCCGTTAATAGAAGCGATGCTGAACGAAACGTTGGGCGAAGGTTGGATTTGCCATAGCTTTTTAGCCAATGGTGCGGATCCTGGTGGATATCCTCAGGGTCTGCATATCGATCAGGCGCCGCTGTTGCCCTGGGTCACGGAGGCTGCGCCAGCGTTGGTGAATACGATGTTTATTCCGCAGGACGTTGATGCAGACAATGGTGGGACCTTGGTTATCCCAGGCAGTCATCAAAACCTAATTCGCGCCGGCAGCGGTGGCGCGCTGACGGATATGCCGAGGCCCATCAACCTAAAGGCCCCTGCTGGCACAATTATGTTGTTTGATGGCAGGTTGTGGCATGGCACGGGTATTAACCGCACCGATCAGCGCCGCTTCGTCGCCACTATGAGTAATGTGAAGCCGTGGATGCGCCAACAAGAAAATTGGGTTGTCTCGACCTTGCCTGAGATCATCGATGCCGCCTCACCGAAACTGCTGCACCGGCTCGGGATGCAAGCGCTGACGTATGGCGCAACCGTTGAAGGCTTTGGCCTGGGCGCATCAGGCCGACAAGGAGATCAATGGGGCAATATCCAAGCGTTTCGTCAAGCAATGGATCGCGGCGACTACCGCCGGGTTGGGCAGTTGCCGGACCCGCGCCGTGTCAGTCAGGAGGGGTTTACCGTCAGGGACGTCCGATCATCTGCTAAAAACCCGTTATGATTTGTGATCCAAAGGGTGTTTATGATTTGACTAGGCCCTCTAATTTAGATCCTCGAGACGATGACGGATTGTGGTTGATATCAAGCCTTTGGCTGTAGTAAAAGATAGGGTTCTTGAGTTAAGGCCGCGCGCGGCGCGGCCAAGGAAACGATGTGAATCAACTGGCGGATTCTTTTATCCTGCGGCAGGCTTTGCCAAAGCGTTCGCGGCATGCGTTATCCATGGTCACGACGATGTCCAGTTTAGCATTGGCTCAGATGCAAACCTCCAAAACCAGTTTGCGGACCTATCGTTTAAAGTGTCATTTAAATGGCCAGTTCTTTGATTTGAATCAGGCCTGTACCGCAGATGAAGTTGCGCTCAGTCGAGTCGTTAATGAACCGGCTGCCTTTGTTCGCCGCTATTTAAGGCGGGCGGTGTTAAAAGATCGAATTGAAATCATCGGTCAGGAAATATGGCCAAAAACGGGGCTTGTTCGAGATCATCGAGAGTGGTTTTGCAAGGCGGGGCAATTTATCCAAGAGCGAGAATCGGCATTTGGCTTTCAAACGGCATATCCTTCAATTGGATTTGCGGGAGATTTTTCAGGTTTTGTGTTGAAGCATGCGCCCGCGGCGACCCTCACCCATGTTTGTATCCTGCTCGCGCTGTGGGAGGCCAAAATCGTCTTTCGGCGATCTGAATTAACTGCGAGCGGTTTGGCCGCTCGATTGGGATTGCGTAAGAGCACCCTATCCACAGCGATCATGGGTTTGGTTGAGTCGGAGCAGTTGATGGCCCGCGCTGATCCTAATGATGACCGTGTTGTTCTCCTGTCACTTGCGCTGGATCGAGCCTCGATCCAAGGACAGCAGGATTTAATTTGTTCGTTCTTACAGAATCTATTGGTCCACCCGAGCACGGTTGAAGTCGCCTGACAACAGGGTTCAAGCCGCTTATTTGTAACGGGCAACGGCCTCAGGCGTAAAACGACTCGTGCTGACGCCGGAGCAGGCAATTACGCCAGACTTGCGTTTCCCATCCTGAAAGACATCCTTGAACATTTTTTAGATCCAGGTATCAACGTACTGATGAATGAAACGTTTCTGCAGTAGGCGGGGTTCTGGCGGCGACTTGGGGCAATGTTGGCTGATATTTTTGCGTACCTTGCATCCGCTTGACTGCTTGACCGCAGGGCCTTGGCTCTATTTGGATCGCCTGTGATTCGAAACCCCGGGTGTTGTGCGACATTATTTGGCGAACTTTGGTGATTAAACGCGATGCGGAGTGGTGGCTCAGTTTTAAAACGAATAGTGGGTCAGCCTGATGATTGCGTTACGCCACTGAAT
>UPTG01002219.1_pt1 | contig 13573 bp, 15 predicted proteins | sample 2160121 | NCBI WGS metagenome assembly UPTG01 (sample SAMN06266255, study PRJEB28933) | marine metagenome | isolation source: Columbia River Estuary | place: USA:Columbia River Estuary, USA | collected 2014-07-27 | reverse complement strand
AAACACAGCCTCTTGAAACGCTAAAAGTTTGTCACTGTTGGTCATCAACTCCTCTGCTCTGTGCACTCCCATCTCCATTATCAGTGTTGGCACTTCAGGTATTGCTAACACTTTAGGTGAATTCAGTTGTGGGTCTGATTTCAGTAAGGCTGGGACTACCTGTATTGCTGTAGTCTTTCCTCCATTGGGTCCTCCTGATAGTACTACTTTCACTATCTTTCCAATCACTGGTGGTGGTGTGGGCATCCTTGTCAAATCCAGTATAGAATCTGACATTTCCTCAGTCGTTGATCCATCTTGTTCCTCCTCCTTCCCATCTTGCGTAGTACACACCATATCTGTGAGAGTTGGTTGTTGTGTAAACATGTTATCTGACATGCAACCAACCACCTCACCTTGTAAGTTGTACTCAAATGGCATCCCCGCCAAGAAATCCCAAACTGTGCTCTGGTACTCTGGTTCTTCACGTGCCAAATCCTTTAAGTTCTGCAACTCCTTGGTGCAGTTCTTCTGGCAATGCGTATCTTCGTCGCAGGTCAAACATGGCCTAGCAAACATTGGCCATTTCTTGTGTCTTGGAGCTTCTCCAATAATCACTGGATTCCTCTGTTCCACCAGTAGCTGTTCCTGGATCCAAGCTTGATCAGGTTCTTCAATGTCCACAAGTTGTTCCTCAAGTGCTGATTCCTTGTCAATGAGTTGGCTCCCCAATGGCATATTATCAAGTAGTTGGCTCCCCGGCGGTGTATTGTCAAGTGGTTGGCTCCCAAGTGGCCCATTCTTGTTGAAGTCCTCATTGTACTCCTCCACAAATTCTGCAATTGAAAATGTGTTGATAGACATAGACATGCTCCCCAAATCAGGTTGCGTCGTGTCAGTTGCGTTATCCCTCGCCTTCTTCAAAGCTGAGTCAATGATCGTGTTTATAGAATCCCTCTGTTGTTGATTCTTGTTCCCATTGTTCCCATAGTAGTTCTTGTTGTTGAACTGGTTGTTCCTGTTGTTTCTGCCTCCTCTGTTGTTGCGGTCATTCCCATTAGACCGTCTGTTACTGTCACTGTTCTTCCCCATAGGATGATAATATCTGCAATTGTCTCTCCCACATTCTTTTCCGAAATGGCAATTTGGAGGTATTCCCCTCCCAGACTGGTTCGTTTGAAATCTGTCAAACTGTTGTTGTCTTTGCCGTCTGTCCTGTTGTCCTTGTCTTTCCTTAAAGACAACCTTTCTCGCGGTCTCTCCTTGTTGTCCACCTCTTTCCGTCTGTCCTCTAAGTGTCCATTGTACTTGTTGCACAATCTTTTCTGCCAGATGCTTGTGACGGCATGTTTGCGTTGGATGATTTGAAAATCCGCAAAATCCACATGGTTCCCTCTTCACTATGTCTCTGTCAAATGGAAATTCATTGTTTGTTTCCACCGTCCCTTGACGCTTTGCATCACACTTGCCTGTGTCTTGGCCTTCACTTTTCCTCTTGTTCCCCGCAACTATTGATGTTAGCTGCTCCATCTGTTGTTGAAGTTTCATGAAACGGTCTTCATCCTTTTGATCGTTCAGGATTGCGTTCACTTCGTCCCCCTTTAGACCGGCTCTATACTCCTCTCTGTATTCGGCTGTCAGTGGCTCTGAGTCAGTATCCTCTCTTGTGAGACTAGTCAAAATTCCTCTAGTCCTCCTCTTCTTCTTGCCTAAATCACTGTCAATTTTCGTAGCCTCTAACACAACTTCAGCAATGTTGTCGAATTCTCTATCTCGTGCTTGCATGGCCGTCCTGATGTTCTCTCTGAGGCCCTGCCTGAATCTTAGGCACTGTATATAAGAAGAAGGTCTGAACTTTGCATCCATCTGGTTGATGAGATTGTCCAGCTTCAATGCATACGCCTCTGGCGATTCGTCCCGTAACTGGTCTCGAGATTCCCATCTCTCCTGAAGTTCCTGATGATATTCAGCTGGTTGCTGAAGCTTGAGAAATCTTGTTTTCAACTCCTCCCAACTGTTTTGCACATCTTGGTCCAGTTTGTAGAACCAGTCCTCGACTGCGTCACAGTTCAGTGTATTCTCGAACACATAGCATCTTTGTGCTTGAAGTCTGCTCCTTCTGCATTGGCGTTCAATCTTCTGGATGTACTTGGCTGCTGGAGTACCCAAGCTGCCGTCAAAAAGGCCAACGCGCTTGATCACATCAGCTCTCTCCCTCTGGTTAGCTGGAGTCAAAGACATTGTTTATCCTCAGTTCCTTTTGCTCAGTGAGTTCCAAATATCGCCGTGCTCCTCTTCAATGCTCGTCGATCACAGTGTTCCACAGTCTTCAAAGTCTTGAAGTTCCCCAGGGTCTTGTTCAAAGGAAAGAAACCAAAATCTGCTGCTACCAGATATCGTAGGATGGTATGTCCGTACGATTGTGCTCACGTTAGTGGGCCTTGTGGAATGTGATATAAGATAACGAACACTGAAGTAATGGTAAGTCTTTGTCAGGCAACTGGTTATTTGTTATTCAGTTACAATTGTTATTGTTAAGCTTGCGATAATGTGCGGAACTGATTATTGTCAGTTCGAATGATAATTCATCAATACTAATGAGCTCTCTCAATATGTCTTCATTTCCCATCTAGGTCCCATCTAGGTCCAGGCCATCTTGGTGATACGTAACTTCCATCACCATCATCACCGACGAACCGCGACATCAAGTCGTTGTTAGCCCTGATTGGTGATGTGACCGTCCAATCTCTGAAGACTCAAGCTCTAGCCGTTTCTGCCATATTGCACACTACTTTTGTGCACTCATGATCGATATCGTCGATCAACATGTGGTTGGCCGTCGACCTGGCATCTGCCATGCCGTCGTCCTACCACATATTCTCCCCCTCTTTCGTTAAAGAAACCTTCGTCGCCAGACTAAGTTTCTTTATGTCCTGTCCAGGGAGTTAAAGAGTCTCGCTGCAGAGTATCTTAATCCTTGCGTCTGCTCGGCTAATGAGAACACCATTGCTCTCAACGGAGGCGAAGCTGCCACTTTTCTCCTCGCCATCCAGCAGTATTCATCTCTCGTGTGCTCCATTGTTGTTCCCAGCGGTGTGTGGAACCAGCAATTCTTGCATGCTGTTTCATGTAGGTCAAAATTGAGTTCGGCTTTGGTCTTTGCCAACTTATGCTTAGGAGTCTTGATCCTCGTCTCCTCCGCTGCTGTGTATACTGACGGCGCTGCTAGGTTATCCTGCATTAATATTCTTGGAACCGCCGTCCTCGGACCTTCTGGAGTCTCTTTCTTCTTGGGTTCTGGTGATTCCAGTACCCTGTCTCCCAGAACTGCATATATCATTTTCGCCATCGTTGAGGCTTTTAGTTGTGCCTTTCCATCTGTCATATGACCTCCTCGCTTTCTGGTCTTCATCTTCATGTACGTGTGCATCTCCTCTATTTCATCCTCTTCGTCCATTACGTAGCCGCACACATTTTCATATGGATCATCCATCAACTCCTTCTCCTCTTGCGTAGCAATACCGCAGTTGATCCTTTCATATATTCGTTGCCATTTCTTACATAAATGCTGACAGGAAATGTACTGGTTGACCCTGTAATCGTTGCTGTCCCATACACCCGTGTGTTGCCCGTATATGGGGCATACAATGCAACATTAGTGGGATTGGTAAGTTCTTGCCATGAGGAATAGTAAACGTGGGTCAAGCCGATTGGAAACCGAAAAGTCATTGGTGACGCAGGGGAACCATTTGTGTTAGTTGCCATATGTGCTCGTCCCCCTCCTGCGTAGGTATTTGGGGAAGCGTATTGATGGCATGGAAACCCGCCAGCGTCAGGGTAAGTTAAATATTGAGCAAGGAGGGTTTCATTGTAATAACTTTGTCTTTTTAGCACGATAGGGCAATTTCTAAAGCCGCCTAGCTTTACTGTTCCTTGACCCGTTGCTGTTGTTTTTAGGTATTTTCTGGTCGCGTCAAAGGTCACGTTGCCGCTGGCGTCTTTGCAAATGAAACTTGTAGTGGATATTTTTATACGTTCAACCAATGCAGTACGCCTTTAATGTATAAGTTGAAGATGGCATGTTAGCGGAGCCAGCGACTGAAACACTTTTGATTTGCAAGGTTGACCCCGAAACCGCAGGAAATATGTTTCTAGTGTAAGAATTATTAGTTGGCCCATCCACAAAACCGCTTGGGTACGCCACAAGATTGTACTCTAATATCACAAAAGTGGTTGTGTTATTCAGCGTTCCAAGAGTAGCCGTCTGAACAGCGGTTGTGGGAACATAATAGTTAAACGTGTTGCAAGAGCCACCATTATAAGTGTTTTGGTTTCGAGTGAAACCAGCAAACGTGACGCTCCCTGTAATTTCTTGTAAAATTTGCACATAATTCAACGCGCTGTGAAAGTTTAGTACGTTCAGGTTTGTGTACGGGTTGTTGGCTACTGTTTCTAAAGTTCCAGCTTGCGCTACACTATAATCCACGAACATCGCCGCCCCTGACGACGCGCTTGCGTAGAATGTTTTAGTTGGCATAGCGATAAACCCCTATGACCGTATCAGGCGAAAGATCAGAAATGTTCCTATAGCAAGAAAGTTGATATGGTTCATGTGAAAGGTACTTACCGTCACCGACAAAAACTGCAAAATGGTCAACTAGAGGATCACCGTTTTGGTAAACAAAAACATCATTTTCCTGAAGGTTTGAGTAATCAACTTCAGCAAACCCCCAATCCAAAAAACTAGCTTTTGGAACCCCCGCGCTATAGGCTTCTGCGTATTGTTTAAGGCTGTATTCTTTTAGCCTGCGAACAAAATCAGTGCCTAAAGCCTTGTCCAAGTAACGCGCTGTCAGTGTCGCGCAATCGCTGGAATGAAGTTTGTACCTGTACCCCTCAAAAGCGTTTTTATTTGGAATTAACGACGCCGTTTTCCGTATTGTGTTTAAGTAAATTACCCCTTGGGCAAAGGTCTTTGATACAATGAAATTACCGCTTTCGCTTTCTTGTATGCCACCGTCCACCACAGAAAACTTCTTGCCTAACTTACCCGCGACTGTCAGGTAAATATCTGTGCCTTTGAGGATTATTTCTTTTTCTACTGTTTCGGTCATGTGCTTATCGTGATTGTCTTATTATCCAAGTCGATGACGAAATTGTCGTCGGAAGACTTCAGCACCCCAGCGGTAATTGTCCCGGCGTCGACAGCTAGCGAAGACAAATCAGTAATAGTACCAGTGTCAATTTTAGCGACGTCAATAACGGCATCCCCTATGTTTGCGTTTGTGATAGTGGCGAGGGCGATGTTTGCGTTTGTAATTGTAGCGTCGGCGATGTTTGCGCCAGTTATTGTTGCGGTGCCGATTTTCGCGCCTGTAATAGCTGCGTTAGCGATGTCACCGGCGACAATGGTAGCGTTGGCTATTTTTGCGCTGTCTACCGCCGCATCGCCGCTCATGGCGTTGGTAATAGAGGCGTTGTGTATAAACGCTGCTTTCATGTAGGTACCAGCAGGGACCGCGACCCCGTTTATATCGGTCGACGTATCAACTTGAAAAAAGGGCGCTGCCGAAGTGCCCCCAAAGGCTTCGCTAAGAACCTCCATTAAGTACTCAGGATCATCACTGGTGGTTACTGCTATGCCGTTCGTGGCGTTGAACGCACTAGCCTCGCCGTTACGATTGACGTTTTTAACCCAGTAGTACCGTGTAGCCCCGCTTCCAATCCCGTGCGAAAAACTATTTCCTGCGGTCATACCGACCAGCACTGCTTGAGTAATGACAGGAGCTTCACCCGCCGTCACCTGAGCCGTGGTCTGTGTTGCAGCCCATATCTCCGTGTATGCGTGGCCCGAATAAGTTGGTGCCGCCCAAGTCAGTATAACACTGGCCAACGCGCCAGACCCAGCCAGTCCAGTAGGGGACTTAGCCGATCCAACAATAGTCGCCGCCGCAGAAGTAACCGTGCCGTTCGCTATTTCAGCAATACCCGCTACAACCATCTGCCTTGCGGTTACAAGGCCGTCTAGTCCGCCGCCGTCTATGGCTTCTCTGACCCGCTGGACAAACATCTGCAAGTCGCGGGGTAGAGGGCTGGTAACGCTGGGTAGATTAGGCATTGGCCAACTCCGTCATTGAGTGAGCGACCGCCAGTGAAAATACTTCGTTAGCCCCTTCGATCTGCATTTCCCAATCTCGACCAGTCTTAGCGGGGAGCCTAAAAGGTTTTCGGTTCTGGACAGTCTGCGTATGGATAAGAGTGGTGTCAGCGTAAATTTTCAACGTCATCGGATACGCTTCGGCTTCCAGCTGCGCACAGGAAAAACCGGTAATCTCAGGCATGGTAAACTTCTTAGACTTCCAAATATAAGACATGGCGCTGCCCCGCTCCCAAGCCTTTAGCGACCGGTCTGCGTATGCTAGAAACAGCTTGTCTCTCTGCAAGTCGTGGTACCCTGCCGTGGCGTAAATGTTGTGGGTGATAAACTGTCCGCTGGCTACATCGAAGACAAACCCGCCCTGCGTCGTACCGTTGTCGTAGAACGCTATGTACTTGTTATCTTGCTGGTACGCGTGGATCGACTCTGGTTTAAAGTACGCTTGCCACTGCTTGTAACTGAACATGTTTTGCGTAATTATTCTGGACCCGCCCGACGACAGTAACATCAAGCCGTCTGGAGCCGCGTACACAACAGCACCCCCCAGACTTACAATGCTCTCCTTAGACACACAGGCTTGCTCAAGATCCGATTTTACAACCGCCATACTATCAGGGTGCGTGCCTTGAATAAGATAAGGTGTGCCTTTCGTCAGCACGGCTAACGTGGTGTCCATACGTCCCAAACCCACGACAGGATAGTCCATGGTCTGCACGTACTGCTCAGGCCAAGCGTGTGGGTGGTACGGGTCACAGAAATATACATCTCGCCCCGTAAACCCTGCCATCAATCCGTTGGGGAGGTTAGTCAACCCTGTTAGCGTTTGTGGTGGCTCGGACCAGGTTAGTGTCGGCAGCTGCTCGCCCAGCAAGTCAGGCTTGATGTCGTCGGTAAAACTAGCAAGCGCCGCCTCTACTTCGGCCACGAACAAAAACGTTCCAAACACCGACCGGTAGATACGTTTGTGCGTTACTACATACTCGCCGCCGGGGGCCGTCTGCATACCCGAAACAGAAACAGTTTGGCCGTCCCTCACCTCTACATCACCCGAAGCAGCGGCAGGCGCAGACTCAAACTCAAACCCGGCTTCTTTGTTAACCCACGTGTACGTGTAGACCCTAGTCTCTAGCGTGGTGTCTTCGTCGGAGTACCCTTCAGCGTTTTGCTGAGACATAACAGCAGTCGAGTCTTGCACTCCGTACCGAATACTAAGCGTTGCGTCTGTACCAGTAGTATTTGTAGTGACAACCGCAAAAGGCTCGGTGGCACCGAAAGTCTGAACGGTTATGTCGTACTCTGAAAAAGCACTTAACCCGCTGACGTAAGCTGTGGTGCCTACAGCCAGTAACGTTTCTGTTCCGTCGACTGTCAGCTGTAAAATATTGCCTTCCATGGCGTCGATATGTGTTTGCGTAACAAAGACGCGAGCAGGCGAAGCAGAGTCAGAGCCGCTGCTAGATAGTTCAGTAACATATTCTGCGCCGACCCTTCGTTTATAGTTAATCGTGCCAGTAGCGCCGCCACCCGCCGTGTCTGGGGTTAGTACGACGCAGCTGCCGTACTTTGTGGCCGTGACGTTGTTGCCGAGCTTTAAGTTTAACCAATCAGCAAGCCCCGTAGCCGTCGCAGTGCCGTCAAACGCGGTGTTGTCTATGTGTACGACTTCGCTAGTACCTGCGAGCGTTGACACAAATATTTCGTCCGACGAAGTAATAGACCCGATCTCGGAGTCTTGAATAACAACATAGGCCGAAGTGGTCGCCGCGCCCGAGGCGCTAAGATTTACATGCCCGGTTTGGCCGCTAGCCGTAGAGTCTAGTGTAAAGGTGCCTGTTTCAAAATTGGGAGTGGTGCCTGTTTGGAACTTAACAAACAACTTTGCGGCATCCCCGGTCGTGTCGGTCTTTATGCTTACCGTCCCACTTACCTCTGTAGCAGTCACACCACTTACTGTGCTGATCGCCGTTGCTGCGCTGCTTGCTGTAATAGGGGCCGAAAGCGTGACATCTGTGTACTCAGCAGCGTCATCCGTCGTAATACTTATTGAAACAGGGTACGTGGTAGATAGCTGACCAACCTGTGTCGAGCTGAGTATTACTTCAGCTGCGTGTGCCGCCGCGGTAAAGGTGTTTGCAGAAACGGCGCAGGGAGCGGACGGTGATGGTAGGCCGAGCGGTCTGGTCTCTGTAGGGTAGTTACCTGACGCGCCGAGCGCCAGAGAGTTATAAGTAGCCTTAGGCCCCCCATCCCCTGTAAAAAACGTCCACTCGGCTACGTCACCAGCTATTTGACTACGGCACACGTCGACCTCTTGGGGCCAGTGAAACCAGTAATTGTTATCAGCTGCCGTGTCTTGGCCGTAGCGGTAAATCGACTTGGGTGTTGTGGTCTTAGGCAGGGTCAGGATCGAAGCACCGACGTTGGTCAACGGTTGCAAGCTGCCAGCAAAAACGGGACAGTTTAACGCAGTCTGCGCTTGGCTGTCTTTCAGATAACGCGGTGGTATCTTTGGTGCTATACCCGCGAAAGAATTTATTTTGATGACAGCCATGTGTTAACTCCTAAGCAGATAGCTCTGCGATGGCGCGGTACGTTTTCGGACCTACAATCCCATCAGGTTGCAGGTCGTTGTCTGTTTGCCACGAGACGACAGCCGCTTGCGTTACTTTGCCAAAATGACCGTCTTGATCTAGCCCAAGCGCCTTCTGCACTTTCTTAACTTCGTCGCCGGTAGAACCGAGCCTTAGCAGCACTGGACGACTCATAGGTTTGTAGTCCCCACCCAGTATCTTCATGGCTTCTTTATAGTGGTGTTCCCGGTCAGCAAGGCCGTTGTACCCGCCGTTGATGCGCTTAGTCGCCGAACGTACGTCTCCGCTGTCGGCCTCGGTGTTGATTTGATTTTTAGTCCAGAACCAGCAAGCCGACTCCAGTGCGCCTTCTTTAGTGCCAAGGTATCGTACCGTCTCAGCTATTTTTTTGTCGACAGCCTCTGCAAACAAAACGTAATTGTGACAGCCGGTCAGTTGTATCACGCCCCGACCACGGTACTTCCATCCGTCGCCTGATGCCGCATTGCTGTTGCCCATGCGGTCCGCGTACACCACGTTGGCTATACGTTCTGGCTGACGGTGAAACGCATTTGCGTCTCGCCCTGCGCGTTTAAAATACTTCGGAAACACAGAGTTTAAGCCAGCAGCCGAGTAGTTCAGGTTTTCTTCTAGCACACGAAAGTTAAGGCTCTCATGCCCACACTGCGCAATAAACATAGCCACTCGCTTGGGCGTATTAATCTGATAACGAGGGAGCAAGTCCTGTAGCGGCTTTACCCACTCTGCCCAATCTTTGTTGCCGTGCAGCAGCTGCTCGACCTGTTCGCTAGATAAGATCATATTACGTCGTTCCTCTATCATGCGCCGTTGCGCTGAAATCACCTCTCTCTGCGTCTCCAAGGCGACGAACTGCGCATCAATCTCGGAAAGAACAGGGAAGGGGACTACGTTCACTTTCTCGACCCAAAAAACTTGGTGGCTTGTTTCGTGGCGAAGCTCGCTGAAATTATTATACCCAACGCCGCCTTGTACCAGTCGGGACACGCCTCCAACGCCTGAAACCCCTGCTCAGTTACAGTGCGGCCCCACTCTCCGCAGAAGGCCAAGACCAAGGGTATGCTGAACAAAATTGTCAGAATTTCGTCCTTGATTGAGTTTTGCGAGCCTTGGGCCATCAGCTTTTCCCAGTCCGCCTGCGACGTACTAGCCGAGACGAGAACTGCTGCTTCGCTTTCAGCTTTTATGCGAGCGACAGACGCTTTGGAGCGCTGCACTTCTGTTTTCTGATCCATCCACGAACCTACCAACGAAGTCAGTGGGCCTATCAAAGCGCCTATCATCTTAACCCTCCTTGTTCATCCATATGCCAAAACAGCCCGTAAGCGCGCCCATACAAACTGATACAAGACCGGCTTGGGCATTTGTGACTTGCTCGGGGGGAATCGACATGAACCAGTGCACCGACTGATACGTAAGAATAACTACACATATCATCATTATGCGGGGGACAATTTTCCAGTCGTCAATAAATGTATGAGCCATCAGTATTTGCACCCGCACTTAGATTTCATTTTGCCGCACTTAGAGCAGCGTTTACCTTTCGATATTGGTTTTTTAACTGTTCTCTTCATTTTCTAACTCCTTTTCTTGCCGCTTGCTGTTGTGGACCACTTCACTCGTTTTGGTCCGGTCTTTTTCTTCGCCTCCGACTTCGTAATCTTCGACGCAACTTTTTTCGGGCGGCAGGCAGGATACGGCCTTTTAGATTTGCCTTTAGCCGATTTTCGGCCACAAGCCTTGCCTGTCTTAACGTCGGTCCATTCTTCGCCAAACCACTTGCCAAGTCCGCCTTTACCCTTTTTTGCTACTGCCACGTTTCGCCACCTTATTGTTGCCGCCTGACCAGCCACCGCCTTTGGATTTGTACCATTTGGACGCCCAAGCGTTTGCGTACGCGGAGGGGTAGACTTTGAACTTCGCCTTGGCCGCAGACTTAGCTTTCGACCACAATGCTGCGTTTGTTGGTTTTGCTTTAGACATCAGCACTTCCACCGTCTTCTGGCCTGCCGCAGCCGACTGTTCGGGTCTTTTGCTGCTTTCGGAAACTGTTTCATCTGACCGGCTGAACGTGCGCAGTATGACTTACGTCGCTTAGCCGCTTTGCTGCCTTTTTTAACTTTGCCGGTGACAGCAGTTTTTAACTTAGACCCGGGGTTAGCTCGCCTGTGTGCGGCGACACCTTTAGCTGTCATCCCTGCACCTGACTTGGTTTTGCGGTAGTTGCCACCTTTGCCAGTGGTTTTGCGGATCGGTTTGTCGCCCATCAAAAGTTCCCCTTAATCGAGTCCATGATCTCGCCCAGCGTCGGGCGTTTGTTCTTCGGGTCGTAGGCGCAGCGTATGGTCTTGGGACACTGCGACCACTGATTTAAGCTGCCGTCGTCTGTCACGTAGTGGTATGCCATCACGCTGTTCTTCCCGCGGTAGACACATATCTTTTGGCCCGTTACGTCGGTTATGCGCTTCCACAGATGGCAGTCTATGTACTCAGGGTTAAGCAGTGACCCCGCCAACAGTATGTGTGCACATGTTAACACGTTTACCACGCTCCTGCCCCCACGCCAACAAAATAAGAACCCGTGCCGATAACTCCAATAATTCCAACCGACAAAACCGTAATCGCTATGTTGTTTACTATGGCTCGCTTGGCTTCCATCTGCCTGTATATTGTGTCTTCGCGCTCTTTCTTAATCTGGCGTCTGAGATCAACAATCTGTTGGTATGTTCCAGGCTTGTATTTGTAGTCGATTAAAAACTTCAACTCCTTCTCTTTCTGGAGCATTTCTTGCTGTCTCACGACGATGTCGAGAGCTTCTTTCTCTATCGTGTCCGCGCCCTGACTGGCCTTCTCGAACAACGACGGGGACTTTTTCTGCTCTCCCGCTTTTTGCAGATCACTTACGCAACCATACCATTCCGATAATTGACCCGTAACTTCGCTAAATTCGCGGCCAGCTTGCACCAGTTTGGTCACGGTTTTATAGGCTAACAACGCCCCACTATATGCCGTGACAGGGTCAATCACTTAACCGCTCCTTCTGTCTATCGTTCTAGCATCCTATCCATTTTTGCGTCGAGAGCATCCAACCTAGTTATTACGCGGTCGATGGACGTGTTGCTCTCGACTTTCGTCGAATACTCTTTTGCCATTTCCTCCCGTGTTCGGTTAAGTAAAATTTGCACTCGTTTTAGTTCGTCGTGTTGGTTTTTGGCCCACCATACAATAAAGCCCAACCCTATTGTTAGCAGCGCACTCCAAAGGACTTCAGTACCCATCAGCTTTGACCTCTCCTACTGAATATCCAAGTGAACATTTAACGTACCAATTCCGCTACCGTACCTACCGTCCTGAAACGAAAGCGTTGGGCTGCTAGAACTTAAAGCTACAACGGGGCTACGCAGCCAAAAATTGTACCCGATTCTGGTATTTACGGGGCTGGAAGTCTCGGTATAAAAATAATACTGGCTGCTAAGGGTGAGACCTGTGTTTCCGCTGCCTGTTCCGTTACGGTCGCGCACCCACCGTCCACCAGAGGCAGAGCCAGTCACATTCGAAAAACCGTTCGTTAAAGCATCAGCGTAAGTTGCTGACCCGTAAGTCCCAAACCCTGAATTGTAGACAGTAGTTTGAAAAGAAAAGCTGCTTGAACTGTTGCCGTACGTTGCGCTGCCAAAATTTATATTAAGTATCTGAAGGTCGCCTGTCCAATGGTCGCCTTTTACGTGGTGGAACACTAATCGCGCACTCTCTCCTGTGTAGTCAACGCCCCCTACATTGCTGAGATTTATACTGTTGTTATTGGCCGCTTGGCTGGCGCTGGTTTGACTTTGCCCCGTAAGGGTCAACAAAGAGGGCGTCAAGCCTTGGGCTATGCTGCTCCCACTGTCACGGTTAGGGTAAGCGCCAAACCCCAGTGTTTGATACCCGAAACTCATTCGTCGTTACCCGCATCTGTGGTGTAAAACAGCTTGATGCCGTGCAGGCGGCACGGTGATGGGTGAGTGTCTGCGCTCAAACCTGATTGCCGAAAAAATTTAAAATATACTAGACTATCATCTAAAACCGAACCGCCTACAGTAATAGATGCGCTTTCGCTGGAAACGTTTAACTTTGAGGTATCACCGCAGTGATCGTCGCTTAAGTACGACTGAGTACCGTAACTTTGGTTAATATAAATATTGTTGCTTACCCCAACAGCGATCAGTCCAACCTGAATAGTGTTGGTGGCTGTGTTAGCACTTGACCAATACACTTGGTAAGTTAATGAGCCTTTGTCCCAAGCCTTCGGAAAAGCCACGCTAAATTGCGCGTTTGATGCACCCCCGTTACTGGGAAAATCTAACGAAACTATTTCTGGGCGGTACGACTGTATTTCTACGGTGGCTAACGCCGCACACCCATCTGTTGTAGTCGGCTGCATAGCACTGGCGGGAACCCAGATCGTTTGCTTTCCTGTTGGCGATGGCGCTAACGTCGCCTTGTCTCTTGCTCTCGTCATTTTTGTATCCTTTTACCCGCGATAAACATCAGGAAAACTCTATTATTACGGCGGAACCGGACACGCCACTGGTGTAGTTAAGAGCACCCCTTAGCCCGCTATTTCGGCTTAAGTTTGAAGCACTGAGCAAATGGCCCTTCAATGCGATTTCAGCCGCCGTCGAAGCCGCATCAAACTTAGGGACTTGCGAAGAATATCTGTCGTAGGTGAACGAAATGCCAAACGGCGAAAGATCGAACACACCAGCCGCTTCATTGCCAGTCGCAGCTGCCTGAGCCCTGCCCCCTGCTTCTCCGACTCCGCCTTCTCAAGCAACGCTTGTCGCTC
>UPTG01002218.1_pt1 | contig 13574 bp, 10 predicted proteins | sample 2160121 | NCBI WGS metagenome assembly UPTG01 (sample SAMN06266255, study PRJEB28933) | marine metagenome | isolation source: Columbia River Estuary | place: USA:Columbia River Estuary, USA | collected 2014-07-27 | reverse complement strand
GCGGCCTAACTTGACCGGAGGGCTAAAAAAATCAACTCCGAGCGCTTGGACTCGTTGATATTCCGCTTCGATATCACTTACCTCCAGAGAAAATGAGTAGCCTAGAGATGTTGGTTCTCGCTCTATCGTGCTCTGCGGCGTGGGCGGATCTATAAACTGTAAAATTTCCATGACTTTGGACTGACGATTAAGTCTGAACCAGCCAATTTGTACCTTGGCATTATCAATATCAAACAGGTTGTCACCAAACTCACCTACCGGCACCTCGACTATTCTGTGGGGGTTGGTCTGAAAAACCTTATGATAAAACTGCATCAGTCGATCCCTGTCAGGGGTGAACAGCGATACCTGAGACATCCAAATTGGCTTGTTATCCTTATCCCAATTGTCCAGATACCCCGCATGTTTCAACAATTGTTCGCCATCTAGCTCCTCCATTTCTAGAAGATTGCCCTCTGGATCATAGGCATAGACATAGCTCACGCCATAGGTAGGGGAATACACAGGTTTGTCATGCCGATTCAAGAATCTGGCACCTTGGGCAGCAAACTTATCAAATAATGGCTGATCTTTAGGCGATTGATAACAGGTATGTGACATGCCTGGCCCAATAACGGGCATATCAGTCAGAGTGACAGAGTCATTATGGGCAAATTCACTGAGCTCCAGAACCCAATTTGGTGCTCGTAAAATCGCTGTCCGTACCTTTACATTGTCGCGAGCAAAGAGAATGTCGGCCGATGCATCATTTTCAAAGGATTCCTTATGGATCACCTCAAAACCAGTCGCTGCACTATAAAACTCCAATACCCTGTCAAGGTTTTGTACAGACAGACCAATGTGGTTCACTCCCTCAATATCTGTGGTGGAATCAACCAGTACATCATTGGGATCAAAGTCAAAATCTATAGTCATTTTATAAGCCTCTTCTTTTTTGTAATTGTTAAAACGTCAATGACTGGATTTTTGCTGATTGCCGCCTGCGTCTGCTCATGGCAGTAGTCAATCAGCCAAAATGTAATCGTCGATACTTGCCGCTAAAATATAAAAGTGGGTCACGGTGCGGTTCAAACTTTGCTCTCACCACTTCACCAATAAATATGGTGTGGTCACCCTGAATAATCATGTCTTTTTTTATGCATTCAAAACTCGCTAGCGATCCTTCAATAATCGGTACATTTTGCTCCCAGGTACTCCAATCAATGTCTGCAAAACGATCAACCCCCTTAGAGGCAAATAGGTTTGAAATAGACTGCTGCCCAGTATGTAACACATTAATACCAAATGATTTTTCAGCTCTAAAAGCATCTAGGCTACCTACATGATTACCTAGACAAATTGATACTAACGGCGGGTCGAGAGAGACCGAACTAAAGGAATTGACTGTCAAGCCAATCGGTTTTTTCGTATCATCAAGCGTGGTTACCACAGTGATTCCAGTGACAAAACAACCCATTGCATCTCTCAGAGTTCGAGCGTCTGAGCCACTCACATATTGTAGTGGTTGATGGGGCACATGATTTTCTAAAAACTCTAATACCAGAGCACTGAATTCATCCCCCTTATCGAAAGCAACATAGTTGCCAGCCCCTTCAATTTCCGAGACCTCGGCTTGGAGAATTAATTCAGCGAAACGTTGCGTTGCGTCGGATGAACTTATTTGACTGTCGATACCGCGTACTAAAAGCGTGGGTAGTTTCAAGTTCTTGGCCGCGGGCTCAAGTTTGTTTTGCAATTTAATAAAATCGAAGCCACCTGCAAACAAAGCTTGATCAAAATCCTCACTGGATGCTCGCTCGCTGACTGTTTTGGCAATACTTTTGTTGTTGAGGCTTTGGAACTCAGGCGGTGGATTGGTCAAAACCAGTCCAGTGGCAATGGGTGCGGAGGTATTACCCAATGCTGCTAAGCCGATCCAACCGCCAAAATTTGAGCCCACAACTACGGGGCGAGACTCCAACTGAGCCAAAACTGCTACCAAATCACCCATAAACGCATCTAGACTGTAATTGCAGTCCTTGGGACTCTCACTGCCACCATGTCCTCGCAGATCTAAACTAATAACATAACGACCAGCCTGCGCTAGCGCCTTTGCCGCACTCTCCCATACCTTGCGGGTCTGTGTTAGGCCAGGCAGCAAAACTACGCAGGGATGCTCTTCGCTACCGTACTCATCCGCAGTTAGCGCCACACCACCAACGCCAATAAACTCTCTCATATTCATCCTACTGTTGCGTAAGTGCAGTAACGCTCGGTCGTGCCCCAACTGATTGGTACCAGGCAGTTAGATTGTCTAAACTCGACTCAGGTTTTAGGTCTACCATGGTGCTAGCGAACTCAATCGCTGTATAAAGGGTAATATCGGCAATAGTAAACCTATCACCTGCAACATAAGCATTCTGCGCAAACTCACGATCCAAGCGCTCAAAGTAATTGCGTGCCGCCACATCGCTGGCTGCCTTAGCTTCAGGTATCTGTTTGACCAACCCTAGTTGAGCAACGATTGGTCCATTTACCCAGGAGATACCTATTTCACGCCACATCTCGAACTCAATATGTCGATTTCTAGACTCAATATGGCCCAGCTCGAAAGGGCTGGTCCCAAGCAAATTTGGCTCTGGGAAGATGGCCTCTAAGTAACGACAAATTGCCACAGACTCTGGAATACATCGGCCATCTTCTAATTCGAGAACAGGAATCTTGCCACTGGGATTCTTCTTCAAAAACTCGGATGATTTGTGTTCTCCCCTACGCATATCACAGGCAACTAGTTCGAGCTCAATGCCCTTCTCGTTGGCAAATATTTTTACTCGCTTGGGATTTGGTGCATTCGGAAAATCATATAGTTTCATCAGTCGCTCCTGTTTGGAAAAGGGTTGTTAATAATCTTTCTAGTAGTCGATAAAGATTCAATAGTCAGCCACTTTCACTAATTGTTTGCCCAGATTGGCTCCGCCCAACAGGCCGATAAACGCCGCCTCAGCACTATCTAAACCCTGCGCTATAGTCTCGGTATATTTAATCTCACCGTTAAGTACTTTTTCTGTTAGCAAGCCGGTAATCTGGTGATATTGATCGTGCCACTCTCGGACCTGAAAATAGCGGAATTCAGGTGGCTCCGACAGTGCACCAAAAATGTCCATTGGTGTCTCTGCAGTGTTCAAATCCTTTGAATTATAGGCCGACACATATCCACAAATTGGCACCCGTGCGCCCTTGTTTAGCAGGGGTGCAACAGCTTTGGCCACATCGCCACCGACATTCTCGAAATAAATATCTATGCCATCAGGGCATGCACTTTTAAGCCGGCCGGCCAGATCACCAGCTCTATAATCAACCGCTGCATCAAAGCCCATTTCATCCAATAAGAACTGGCACTTTTGTGCGCCCCCAGCGATACCAACGGTACGACAACCTTGCGCCTTAGCAAGCTGTCCGACCACAGTACCCACTGAGCCGGCAGCTGCAGAAACTACTAAGGTTTCTCCGCGCTTGGGTTTACCGATAAACGTGAGGCCGCTATAGGCAGTTCGGCCAGTCATGCCGGCCGAGCCAAGAAAAACTGATAGTGGTAAACCCTGGTCATCAATATGGTAGATATTTTCCATGGTCTCATGAGCTAGAAAATATTCCTGCCATCCTGAAAAACAGGTTACCAAGTCACCCTGCTTATATTTTTCGGACTTAGATTCGATAACCACCGATACAGTCTCGCCAACAATGACTTTGCCAATACCGATAGGTTGTAGATAATTTTTGATGTCACTCATACGTGGCCGCATATAAGGGTCAAGCGACAACCAGATAGTTTTAAGTAAGAACTCTCCCTGACTTAATTTTCGGACGGATTCGCTGATCATGGAGAGATCTCCATCCCGCAAGTCACCCTGCGGCCGCCTATTTAGAACTATTTTCCGGTTGGCGTATTCGCGCGTCATTTTTAACCCTCAGATAGATTTAAAATATTGTTCCAGTGCCAAGTTCATCGAATGCTAAGCCTCAGCCATATTATACATATACTATAATATAGAGGCAGGCAGGTATAGCCTGCAAAGGACTTATTTTAGAAAAAAGTGGCTTTTTGTTATTGAATAGCGCTTAGAGGATTGAACTCAATGGTAGGCTTTTGAGATGGGTACACATAGGCGTACTCGACTGTAAGCACGCGGGTTAGGCGAGTAGATGATAAACTTTAGCTGTCTGTATCTGCATAGGGAGCCGCGAACCCCCCTAGAATAAAACTGACGGTATTGTCAATTAGGCGTTGTCTGCTGCGTCCCGATCGATTCACTTTTTCAGCAGCGGCAATAGAAGCCGCGGAGCCCATGTAGAGAAGATGCTCTGCCTGCTCTAACGTCATCGTACGATTCTCTTCAATGACGCTCTCGATTAAAGTTCGGCCAATCTCTTTGTGGTTCCTCTGTATCGTCTTAGCAACTGCCTCTCTTAGATCAGCCTGACTGAGCAGCACATCTCTTACATTTCCAGATTCAGATTGCTCAAAGTTAACCTCAACAAAGACTCTTACAAGTTCCTCAAAACTATGAGTACTGGCTACTTTAGCCCTAATCTTCAAACGAAAGTCTTCTAGTTCCCGCAACAAAAGCTCTTTAAAGATCTCTTGCCGGGAGTCGAAATATTTATAGACCAATGGGTTACTCACACCGGCTGCCTTGGCCAGAGTCTCCATGGTGAATCCTGCAAATCCCATATCTTCGATAATTGCCGCTGCCGTATCCAGAAGCTGTGATCGTCTCCCTTCCCTAGACAAACGGGTTCGAGGTTTTTGTGCCATCAACGTACTACCTTACCTATGTACACCCCGAAGAGGCGCACTGAAAGATGTCATTCTAACCGCTATTTTGGCTTATGTCGCCTTGGCTTTAGGCTGTTGTTGATTTCGCTTACGCTCTTCGATGCCATCAATGATTTTGATATGCATGGAATGGGTCAAATGATATTTGCCATAAAAGAATACGGCGATAAACGACGCTATACCCATAATGGGTCCAGCCAGCATACCCATTCGAAATAACACGTCTGCGTCAACAGCTCCGGGAACTGCTAGCGACGGGAAACGAACAAATTTGTCCAGCCCTACGCCACCCACCAAGTGACCAAAGGAAAACGAAGCTTTAGCAAAAAAGGCTCTTGCAGAATAGAATAACCCTTCCTGGCGCAAACCTGTCTCCAACTCGTTTTCATCTACCACATCACCAATCATAGACATCATAGCGACAGCACCAAGGCCAATCACAAACGCGAATACGCCTGAGTTGCAGAGCAGCAGTGGTAGCAATGTAGCGCTATGATTGTCAGGCATTAAATCGAGCAATCTCAAATCCACAACCAGTTGAGCAGTAATCGCCATACCAATCAGAGAGAAGATTACCACAGGCTTGCGATCGAACTTGCGCATTAACACAGGTGAAATTAAAGCACCAAATAAGGCACAGGGTGCCGACACTAGTCCAAACCAGCGAATTTGTCCCGGCACGAGCTCCCAAAAGTAAGTGTTCATAAAAACACCTAAAGTATCGTAGATTCCGCTAGCAATCATAAAGAAAAAGTAACCGGCAAGTAGTACGACATAATTGCGGCACTTTAATGTGAGCAATATCTCTTTAAAGAAACCTTTAAAAGAGAGCTTTTGTTGCTTTGGTGGCTCGGATAGTGATGGCACATGCTTATACGTGCCGGCAGCGGTAGTCCAAATCGCCACAAGAATCAAACTACAAGCTAACAATATCAAAGGAGCATAGGAGGCTGCATTTAAATGCCCCGGAACTACCATGCCATCAACAGCTCTTATATGGTCGCCATCGAAGAATACGCCCCAAGCCAAAAATCCAAACAAGGCACCAGTTACATAGGAAAATGCAGAATTGGCACTAAACAATCTGGAACGTTGGTTATGGTTCTTTGACATTTCACCCCCCAGGGCGAGATGCGGAATTGAATAGAGTGTTAAGAATACGCGACTAAAAATAGTGCAGGAGGCTAACCATGCGAACAGGACATAATTAGTGAAATTATCTACTCCATTCAAAATGGATTCAGGCGGATTGAAAATTGCATAGATTGCCAGCGCCAAGGGTATGGGCGCAGCAAATAGAAATGGATGTCGTCGTCCGTGCTTAGATTTCCAGTTATCAGAAATTATCCCAATCAACGGGTCAGTGATCGCATCAACCAGCAGGGCCACGAAGATCGCAATACCGATGAGGGTATTCGATAGGCCAATTACCTGATTATAAAAAATAGTGATAAAGGTATTGAACAGCCCCAAGTAAACTGCCTCACCTGCGGCCCCGACACCAAATGCTGCGACTGACCAACGAGACAGTTTTTCGTCAATCTTTGTTCTTAGACCAGTATCCTGCGTCTTATTAGGAGTCATGAATCGTAACCAGCCCTTTATTTAAATGGCAAGTACCGCCACATTCAAGTATCGAAATTAGCCTAGCATTTTTCAAACCGAAACTATGCCAAAGACATCAAGGCCTGCATGTTGCCATGATAAAACTTACTCATGGTGGCTTCATCACAGCCTTCCATTGTAGCTTCGAACTTGCTGATAGGATCTGACCCACCCTCTGGATGCGGATAGTCCGATGCGTAGCAAATCATATCCGGACTGGTGTTTTCAATTATCCATCCAACGGGTTCACCGGCAAAGGGCGAAAACTTAAGACATCGTCTCGCTGTATCTGAAGGTTTTTCCACAAACTCTCGGCGCGGCACATAAGCTCCGTAGGTAAAGTCTAGCGACTTTAGCCAGGATGGAACCCAAAATGCACCATGCTCCATACACATGCCTCGTAGACTGGGGTGACGATCAAAGACGCCGTCAAAAATTAGCGCCGACAAAAATAGTTCAGCCGAATTTTTTATCGTTATCAGACCGAGTTCACCTGCAGGCGCATCGCCACCCAGCGCAATAGTATTCTTGCCATTGCGCTTAAAGCTTTTTGGCACAGCTTCATAATGACCATTGGCGGCCACATGTATTCCAAAGGGTACCCTCTGCTCTACAAAACCTGCCCAGACAGGGTCAAAGTCTGGATGAGCAAAACTAAGCTTGTCATCGTTGGGCTCATTGGTATCAATCATAAAGGTATAACAACCATCATCGAAGCCCTGTTTCATTAGCTCCAGCGCCCTCTCTGGCCCTAGGGTATAGGGTAAATACCCAATCGCAAGCAAGCGATCATCATGGGCACAAAAGTCGGCCATAGCCTTATTTAGGGTACGAGCGCCTGCATAGAGTGCATCCATATCACCCACATGGGCCACCTGATGAAATGAGAAAGTGGGTAGCACCCATTGCTTCTCATAACCAAACAAATCCAGTGCATGGGAGCGCTCTTGAGGGTCAAATGCGCCAATTCGGGACCAACCACCCAGGTTGTTGCTGATAATAATATCCTCGCATTCTTGCTTAACGGTGGCGTCATGCTTGCGCCGCTCGAACAGCTTTACGCCGTCATCATATTTTTTCCTATCAATTGGTAGCTCCGTTTGATCATCCATTTTTTGCAGCAGTTCTATATCAGCTTCTCTGGCCGCCTTTATTAGAAAGTCATCTAGCTCTATAACATGACTGTCGGCATCAATGATCTTGCGGTGTTGTGCGTAACTCATAAAGTACTCCTTGCTTACTGATTCTGGTTTTTGAGAACAGTTCGCCTATACATGCTTTTCAATATAGGCTACGAATCTAACCTTTCTGTCAGATGCTGGTGGAAATTAACAATCGCTTTTTCAAAGTAGCCAAAGGTCAAATGGCTGTTGGCCTGAGCTGTTACCGTCTGCTGAATTAAGCAGGCCGCTTCTCGGTCTTCATCCTGGCCTGATTCATTGACAAACTGGGCATCTTTTTTAACATCCTCAAGAGAAATTGGGTTCTCAGAAGTTTGTTCAGGGGTTACCAAATAGATCACCATCTGAGTGCTACTAGGGCTCAGCGGCTCCATAATCGTCAAGTTTGAATGTTTGGATAGTACTGAGACACTAGCATTGGGAAAAAGATGGTAGACAGAGGTCAGCATCCCTGCAGCTCTGCGCTTTTCTGCAGGCACATCTCGTAACTTCTCAATGCGTCGGAAAGGAAAAGTTACTCGAGCATTAGCACCGTATGTCTCGACCAAATTGACATTATCTAAGCCATAGGGGAAGAACGACTTTCTATGCAGTGATTTAATATGGTAGCCCTCTAGGAGAGTTTCGGTTAACAACTTCCAATTGGCTGGGTCTGTATTTTCTGACTGTTTAAACAGCTCCTGCTCGGGAGTAAAATAGTCACGGCTATTTTCTAGCATCTGTGGACTGATGGTTCCCTCCTGCATCACATAGACAAGACCGCCCTTTTCCATAGCGCTTACCTCCACCAGACTGTGATCCTCAATGTCAAGACCAGGAAATCCCTCTTCACCCGGGATAAATTTGAGTGAACCATCAAGGCCGTAAAACCAAGCATGATAGGGGCAGACAAAGCCATTAGCGCGTCCAGTACCACTAGCTATTTGCATACCACGATGCCGACAAGCATTAATAAAAGCTCTAACCTTGCCATCTTTCCCACGTGCTACTACCAGTGGGGTGCCCGCCGATTTGCGAGCAATATAGCTCCCTTGTTCGGGTAGCGCCGCGGAGGGGCAAAAGGGTATTGGCAGACTGCGCAATAGCGCTATTTCAGCATCAAATCGCTCTTGGGAATGATAGTTTTCAACAGGTTCTTGCCAAACAGTATCACCAAGGTCAGTTGTGCCATTATCGATGTGGGTAAAGACTCTCTCTATCGCCTCCTGGTCATTTAACAGTGACACGGTCGGAATAATATTGGACTCTGGTTCTGCAGATGACATTGGAAAAACCTACTTTTAAATTTTAAAAATTTTTAGACAATTAAATTGAGTAATGCTGCTAATACATTGAGCGTCATCGCTGACACTTTTTTGTACCTCTAAGTTACCTTTAACGGGCGATTAGGTCAACCTTAATATAGAAACTATATATTAATATATTAGCCAATTTTAATTTAAATTGATGAAGTCAGCTCAATCCAACGCGAACTCAAGATTATCGATTATTAGAGACGGCACCGCGGACTATAGTTTGTATGCGATCACCACCGATAATACTAAAGTTTTCTACTGCGGCATTAGATGCACCCGAAGTGAACTTCGCTATTACTCTTGCTTCTTTGCGCCCCTTAACAAGTCGCTAAAGTTACGTTCCCTATCGATATAGCTTTGTTATACCAATACTATAATAAATCTTGATATCTCCAGACTTTAAGCCTATCGTATTGGAGAGTTTTTAAAATCAAGAGTAAATCGCTGCGTGTCAGAATTTCAAGCACGATATTATATTCGAGCACTGAAAATTCCAACCACAAAGCATGCATTTCGGGCATGCAGTTGTAATGGGTATGGTCAGACATTTTGGTGGATTTAACACTAATCTTTTCCAATTACATCCCAATTACCGAAGGCTGAAACTACGTGGTAAGAATGTACCGACCAAGAGCTGAATTACTCAATGGCACTTCGACATTCCCCAAGGTTACCGAGATAAAATAATACTATGAACATAATCAGAGGCAGCGGCAGTATCATGACTAAACCCTTAGCAAAATCCTGTGTTGTGAGCCTGGCGCTTTTGATCGCCGGATGCGGCGACTCATCCATCACAAAAGTGGCGGCAGGAGATATCTTCATTACCGAATTAATGCCTGTATCGGCAGTCAGCGAGCCACAGTGGTTAGAACTCTATAACAGCGCCGAATCCTCAATCGATCTTCAGGGCTGTGAAATTACTAATACTCAGGATCAGGCATTTACCATTACTGATAGCCTGGTTATGGAAGCTCAGCAATATGCAGTGATTGCCAATCAAAACTCTAGATCTGACTTCACCTATCAGTCTGATCTATTTGAGTTACCTCCAGCCGGCGGCATAAGCCTGACCTGCAATGGTAGCCTTATTGATAAAATGACTTATCAAATTGGCCCGCCGACCATTGCAGCAACAGCCAGATCTTGGCAGTTAACATCCGATACAGATAGCAACCAAGCTCAGAGTGCTGAGGCAAATGATAAGGTCGAAAATTGGTGTTATACCATTTTGATCGAAGATTACATGTTTGGAGATCGGCGATTTGCGACGCCAGGAAGAGCCAACTCCGTCTGCACATCGGTTATGCCCTATGTGAGTTATAACGATCAAGAGCCAGTGTTGATTGAGGGCATTGATTTGGCTGCAACGCTCAAGGTTGCAGAGGCAGAATTTGCCCGCGAGTTATCCACATCAGAATTACCAATATGGGCGATTAGAGACCAAGTGGTTACACCTGAAATCGCCGCTAAAATAGCCCAGCTGTACTTCGACAATATCGAGATGCTCTATACTACAGAGCCATTTACTATCATTGACTGGAACCATGCCGTATGGCATTTTTCGTGGGCAATCTCTAACCTATATCGCAATGGTGACACCGCAGTCAAAGCCGTATTACAGCTGGCTTATGAAGATGCAATTACCCGGCCAGAAACCCTTGAGCGCTACAACCATATAGCGATTCACCATATCCGAAATGATACTGTGGTGATGGGCGATATTCATACGCCGGCTCACAATCGTATGCGGCAGCTTGTTGTGGCGCCAGGCAATCCAGCATACCTGCAAAGCTTTGCAGAGTACGAAGAAAATAAAAGAAGCGCCTTTGCGCTAACAACGATCGATCTTGTGTACCGGGCAAAGACTTTTTTTGAAGGTTTATTGTGAGGACATTTTTTTAAAAGCTTGATCAATCGACATCGTCTCACCGCGCTGGAGGCTATAAGTTAGGGTGCTATTTTTTGGTTTACCGCTACATCAGCGCCTAACGTCTCATCTCATTTCACAGCAGCATTTTTAAGAATATATCAAAGTTGACTCACATGGCTTTAAAAGTTAGCCTTGACTTTATTGTTATAATCGTCAATAACAGTTAATTATCTTTTATGTACCGGATTTTATGGTTAAAAGGCGATTAATATTATAACTAGCACTAGCATTATGCTTATTTAACAACAAATATAAGGGATTTAATTGATGAAGTACCTAATAAGGTTTATTAGCGGTATTATTTTGGTTCTGGTCGTTGTCGCAGGAGCGGCCTATGCCTATCTGGCACCAGAGAGTAAACCAGCCCCAGTAGCGTCCGATAATACCTTAATTAATCTAGATACTGGTGACATTATCGGCTATCAAAATAGCCTTGGGGCGTCAGTATGGCGAGGTATACCCTTTGCTCAACCACCAGTTGGCGATTTGCGCTGGCGTGCTCCGCGACCTCCGGCGCCTTGGCAACATCCAAGGCAGATGTTAGAGGCTGGGCCAGATTGTGCCCATCAGGCCAACAACACATCACCGGAAAAGAACCTTATCAATGGCAGCGAAGACTGCCTGTATCTCAACGTCTTTGCTCCTGAAAATGCTAAAGATCGACCGGTGATGTTTTGGATTCACGGAGGGGCTAATAACGGAGGCACAAGTAATCATCCATGGTTAGATGGTTCTCAACTGGCATCTCAATTTGATGTGGTAGTGGTAAGTATTAACTATCGCTTATCGGCATTTGGCTGGCTGTCTCACCCTGCGCTTCGCACCAATGCCAAATTGCCCGAGGATAAGTCCAGTAACTTTGGCACATTGGACCAGATTGCTGGGCTAAAATGGGTACAGCGAAATATTGCCCAATTTGGCGGCGATGCCAGCAGAGTCACTATTTTTGGTGAATCTGCCGGTGGATGGAATGTCATGGCACTCATGGCCTCCCCCCTAGCTACGGGCTTATTTCATGGTGCCATTGTTCAGAGTGGCGGCTTGGATATCGAGCCCATCATCAGGGCTGAAAACTTTATAGAGGATGAGGGCGACGAACACAGCTCGCGGGAATTCATCAATCAATTATTGGTGGCTGAGGGCAGAGCTACAAACAGAGAAGCTGCAAAGAAATTACAGAGCAGCATGACTGTCCATGATCTTGCCGATTATTTACGTAGCAAAACTACGGCTGAGGTATTTAAAGCGTTCCGAAGTGAGACCGGTGGCAAGGTGTTCGGAAATTTGGACCTAATTGGCGACGGTATCGTTTTACCTCAGGCCGTTGCGTCAGAGCAACTCTTTGCCGATCCTGCCAATTACAACGCAGTACCGGTGATACTTGGTACCAACCGCGATGAGATGAAGTTGTTTTTAAGCTTCAGTCCCGATCAAGTAGACAGCTTTATGGGTATACCCATCGCAATCAAAAACAGTGAACGCTATCAGGCATTTAGCAGCTATGCCAGTGATCAGTGGAAAATTAAAGCCGTCGACCAGCTGGCTACAGTGATGCGTCAGGGGCAAGGAGATAACGTTTTTGCCTATCGTTTTGATGCGGATGATCTACGTGACTTTGGTTTTCTCAGCCTGCAAGAGCTGATGGGTGCAGCTCATGCCTTTGAGATACCCTATGTATTTGGAAACTTTGTTACATTGATGAGTAATCTTATCCATCCGGAGTCCGCTCGAGCGGCGAGAAATGCTCTATCACAGAGCATGATGTCCTACTGGGCGTCATTTGCTCATTATGGTGAGCCCGCCAAGGGATATCATGGCAAACAGGTTGAATGGGGCACTTGGAGCAATAACGACGAGCAAAATCGAGTAATGATCTTTGATACATCCATAGATAGCGGCATTCGCATGTCTCCAGTGAAGTTAAAGATGCAAGATCTAAAAGAACGGTTTTTTAGCGAAACTCGCTTCAACGACCACGAAGAATATTGCCAGGTTTATAAGCTTTTGTTTACCAACGCCGACTTTGTTCAGGCCGAGTATGACAACCTAGGCAACAGAGGCTGTTCTGGATTCGATTCTTAGTGGGTAGTTGGGACCTCTTATTCCATAGAGCCAATAAACCTACTTATAGAAAAAAGCCCCGGAGATTTATGCTCCGGGGCTTTTTAAATGGCACTGAGTATTAGCCTTTAAACGCTATGCTTCACACTGAACTTAGCAACGCGCCCCAATTGAGAATGGGTGCGGGCATCGTAGACAATAAAGTGCATAACGTCAGGGGCCTTCGCGTCTGTAAGATTCATAACAGTGACCGATACTGAAGTGTCACCGCTAGGCAGCGTGCAGGTATAGTGAGCATCATAGGTCAAGAACTCCTCAACCTCGCTTGGGTTCTCAACACCACCCAAGCCACCAAAGTAGGCTCCAGCACCAGACTTAACCTCACATTCTTCAATGTACCGCGCATACACTCGGAAGAAATAATTGTCTTTTAGCACAGACAGATAGGCATTTGATCGCAGTTTTGGTAGGCCCTCAACAGTAAAACGTGCTCCTTACGCCCAAGTTCAGCGCTACGACCCTGGTATCCCAGCTGCAGTGAGCCTGAAAATCACAACCCTCAAGCGCTACATTACCGCCATTGGTCAATTCAGTAATAATCCTAACCAGAGCACCGGTAGTAGGATCAATCACCTTGTCTGCACCAGCCGACCCAGCAGCCTCTTGTTGAAAAGGGTCCATCA
>UPTG01002213.1_pt1 | contig 13610 bp, 13 predicted proteins | sample 2160121 | NCBI WGS metagenome assembly UPTG01 (sample SAMN06266255, study PRJEB28933) | marine metagenome | isolation source: Columbia River Estuary | place: USA:Columbia River Estuary, USA | collected 2014-07-27 | reverse complement strand
TTGTTTTTTCCTTAGCGACTTGATTTTTTGATTTTTCAAGTTTGCTCTGCCCGTACCCTGAGAAGAGAAAAGAGATGATGAGAAAAAAAGTGAAATAGGTTTTCATACGTTGAGGTTATTAAGTTGGATGTGTGCAATACTAAATTCATGCCATCATCATATTTGTTCTTTCTGTGAAGTGTTATTTAAGCGAATTGAGATGATTGTTTTATGCAAGGGTGAAAAGGGAAACCCGCAATTATGCTGGGTTCCTCATGGTCTATTGGTGATTTATTTAACCCAGCCTTCTGAAGCGAGATAGGTCAAGATCTTTATCCTCTTTTGATGATGGCGTGATTTTAGTCTATCAATTGATTTAGCGCAATTAATACAGATTTTTCAATTTCATTTGATGTTATACTGCGTCTACCTTCAACTCTAAAATATTCTTTGTGCACAGAACCGTCTAATATTTCAGAGAAGTCATTAAATGAGCCCTTTTTCTTCCAAATCACTTTTTTGTTTTGGCCTTTTGCTTCTATGACATAGTCGACTTTGTATTGGAAAAATCTCTTTTTCTTGACTTTGCCCATGACTATCATATCACTTGCGTCACCGCCATATTTTACTTTTATATCGATGTCGTAGTATACCGAGCTTTTAGTTTTGAGTGCTTTTTTTAAACCCGTAACTGGAAAGAATTCCAATGATCGGTAGGTTTCTTTTGTGTCCAAAACACCTTCGTTTAAAACGGACTTACCCAGGCTTCCAAACCCTTTTTTAGCTGGAGGATATTTTTGAGCTCCAAGGTGCAATACGGTATCAACGGATGCGCTTGATTGAATTGCTGTAGCCATTTTGGCTAACATCGTGTTGACTTCTGCTCCGCTGAAGATATTGTGATAATCTAATCCATGGTGACCTTCGAAATCTTTCGATCCACTGCAGTTTAGTCTATTGTCTAGGTCAAGTTTTACATTGTAAATATATCCTTGATTACTCTTTTGGGCCATAGACAAATTCGAAAATAGAATTGTCATTATACAAATGAAGCGGGCTGTTTTTAATTTGTTGAAACTAAAATTCAATTTCTGATTTGGACTTACTGTTGATTCTTTAAAAAACATAATATTTTGGTTTTAATTTGGATGTGTGCATTACTAAATTCATGCCATCATCATATTTGTTCTTTCTTTGAAGTGTTATTTAAGCGAATTGAGATGATTGTTTTATGCAAGGGTGAAAAGAGAAACCCTCAATTATGCTGGGTTTTCTTTTGTGAAACGATTTTCCTTATTGCCGTAAAGATGAGTTACATTATATAATTTATTTATATAGAAAGGTGAGTAAACTGCCGTACGGGATAGGCAAATTTTCATCTATCTATTATAAAGTATGGCTCTTAGAGGTTGCAGGCAGTGTTGTAAAGACTGAAATATTTGAGTTTTAATAGATATTCTGATATTAATTCCGGGTTATTTCACTATTAAAATAAGGCGGCACCAAACTTACTAGACAACAGTTCGTTTAGCTGGTTAAGGTCAGATATTAATGCAAATTGATTCTGATTTAGTGATGATTCAGCCTTCTTTTTTTGTAGCAAGTTTTTCAATTCAACCATTTTAAAATAGAAGGATTTAGACTTTAATTCTAGTTTAAGTTCAGCTAGCGTGTTTTCTATGGAGATCTTTTTTTGCTTGACTATACTAATCGTTTCAACAGCTAAATCAAATTCTAGATTCTTTTGTTCAACAGATTTTAAAAGTTCGCATTTAAAACTTGCACAATGTCTTGGACGTTCTGAATAAACAGTACATCCATCACAAAAGCTGCTGCAAGGTTGGAGAAAAAAACCATGGCCATTTTCATCCTTTATATCCATAACTTTTTTCAGTGCGGGTATCTCTTCGCGACTTAGTTCCACAAAGCCAATCAGGGTTCCGTCACAACAAAGCCCACATGACAAACAAATATTTGATGAATCACTCATGTTTTTGGAGATTATTTACTGTTCCTATATGTCCAGAAACTGAGCGAAAAGTTTAAGGAGCGAATGCAAATTATTCACTTATAAACATGGCCGAAAAGAAGGCTAGAGATTTATGCTAAACATAAGCAGAAAAGAGAGGTAAGGTTATTTTAATTTAAATTGACTTAAAATTCCAATAATCGTTTTTTGGCAAAGGGGCTTCGATTGTTTTGAACTCACCTGTTTTCGAAACCGGATACGTTAATTTCCATGCATGGAGGCAAATGGATAGAGGGAGGTATTCTTGATCAGAACCATACTTTTCGTCCCCTATGATTGGGAGTCCAATATTAGCGAGTTGAGATCTTATTTGATGAAATCTACCAGTTTTTGGTTTTACTTTTAAGAGATATCCAAATTCATTTTGATCTAAGACTTGATAGGAGAGAATGCACTCTTGGGAGTCCTTTGTTTTTAAGGGAACAATATCTGCTCTTTTTTCTAACTTGTTTTTAATGAGAAAATTAATCAGCTCCTCTTTATTCTGGGCTGGCTTGTTTTTGACAATTGCTAAATAAGTTTTTTGAACTTTTCGGTTGCTAAAAAAGCTATTGAATTCTACAAGGATACTTTTTTTCTTGGCAAAAATCAAGACTCCACTTGTTACACGATCTAGTCTGTGAATTACGCCAATAAACGGTTTTTGTTTTTTTAATAATAAGTGATTTTGAACTTGATCTTCAACAGTATGGTCCTCATAAGGGCTTTTTTCACTGATGGGTCCAGCCATTTTATTTACGACAATAAAATCGTTGTTTTCATGTATTACCTCGAGATTCGGCATTCCTGCTTTTATTTTCAAAGTAACATTAATAAATACAGTTAGTTCAGTTAGATTTTAATTATCCAAGACTTATTCGACTTAGCTAAAATGAGAAAAAAGAAAACCCCGCAATTGGGGGGTTCTATGGTTTATTGGTGTTTTATTTGAACTGGCTTCTCCTTCCTTATATGTCAGTCAATTAATTGATTAAGGGCAATTAGAACAGACTTTTCGATTTCACTTGATGAAATATTTTGCCGGCCCTCAACTCTAAAATATTCCTTGTGAATTGATCCATCTAGTTCCTCTGAAAAGTCATTGAAAGAACCTTTTTTCTTCCAGATTAACTTTTTGTTTTGACCTTTGGCTTCTATGACGTAGTCAATTTTATATTCAAAAAATCGATTTTTCTTGACTTCGCCCATTACGATCATGTCACTCGCATCACCTCCATATTTTACCTTAATATCTATGTCATAATACACGGAGCTTTTGGTTTTGAGTGCTTTTTTTAATCCAAGAACAGGGAAGAAATCCACTGTTCGATAGGTCTCCTTAGTGTCAAGAACACCTTCGTTCAAAACTGATTTACCCAAACTTCCAAACCCTTTTTTAGCAGGAGGGTATTTTTGAGCACCAACATATAAAACTGTGTCAACAGAAGAACTTGATTGAAGAATCAGAGACATGTTGGCCAACATTCTGTTGACTTCTGCTCCACTAAAGATATTCCTGAAATCCGCGCCAAATTGACCTTCAAAATTCTTTGACCCACTACATTTTAATCTATGGTCTAAATCAAGCTTTACATTATAAACATAGCCTTGATTGTCATTTTGTGCGAGAATAAAATTTGAAATAAGAACTGCAAGGAGTGTTAATGTTGTAATGTGTTTTTTAATGGATAGGAACATAATCTTTTGGCTTTAATTATGAGTCAAATATAAGCAGCATCGCATACCCTAGGAAACAAACATTCGGTAAAATATTACGATATAAAAATGACAGGAAATTTGATAATTGATTATTTATAGGGGTAAAATCAGGATTGAATATTATGATAAATAGGTGAAAATATTCTTGTTTTAGAAACACAATATTTCAAATAGATTTGTAAGACTTATAATTACTTCATAAATGTACATACAAAAGAGATTTACGTTCAAGAGTATGCTGGTCTGGACTCAGCGAGAGCTTATTTTCTTTACAGGCATAGCGACTGGATTCACCATTCTATATGAGCTTCTTGATATTAAATGGCTTCAGGTGCCTTTGGCTCCAGTGACTTTGGTAGGAACTGCTGTAGCGTTCATGCTTGGATTTCAAAATAATGCAGCATACGATAGGGCGTGGGAAGCCCGAAAAATTTGGGGTGGTATTGTTAATACCTCTAGGACTTTGATTATAACGATTAGAGACAGTTTCTACCTACATCGAAATGAAGCAAGCAAAGACGAAAGTGAAACCTTAAGAGTTATAACACATAGGCATATAGCTTGGCTAACAACTCTGCGTTATGCTATGCGTACAAAGAAACAATGGGAAGCTTCATACGGGACTTATTCTGGTAAATCTAAGTTTGCCTATCATATACCTGAACTTGAAGAACCCTTGGAGGGACAATTAAAACCATATTTATCTGAAGAAGAGTATGCTTATGTCATGAAGATGGACAATAAGCCAAATGCAATAATCAGCTTGCAATCCAAGCATTTGAGAAAACTTAACAGTGAAAAGAAGTTTTGGGATTTTAGTCTTTTAAAATTTCAAGGTATGTTAGAAGAGTTAACAGCATTGCAAGGGAAATCTGAGCGTCTTAAGAATTTTCCTTACCCCAAACAATACGCCAGTGTTGCATATAACTTTGTGCATTTGTTTAGGTGGCTGTTGCCAATGGCGATTATTCCAACTTTTGCTGCTTTAGGATCAACTATATCAGAAACACACCCAACCATTGGAGAGTTTTTTATATGGTTTAACATTCCAATAACTGTAATAGTTACTTGGGTGTTTAATACTTTGTTGAGATTGGGTATGGCTGGTGAGAACCCTTTCGAGGGTTCAGTGAATGATGTTCCTATTTCCAACATTTCTAGAGGGATTACGAGAGATATTCTTCAGTTAATTGACGAAGATCCTGAAAATATTCCAGCTCAATTTGAAAGCGTTAACGATGTTGATATGTAAAAAAAAGTCTCGCTATTGCGGGCTCTTTTTTTAAATGTGTCATAAAGTAATTCGCCTAATGCTTATGAAATTGTTTTTCAAACTATGGGTAATACAAGTTTCCGTGACAACATCATTCATAAGTTTTATTTCTAGTCAATCGGGATCAATATTTCTAATACTTCAGACTTCTCCAAGCCAATTGTCTAGCTTTCTTTTTATTCAGGAAAACCAATTCATGGACATTGAGTCCAAAAGCTCGAGAGATATCGTCTCCGATAAATTCGGTAATTAATGCTTTTTTACCCTGACCAGTTCCTCTAAATTTAAGGACATGAAGGAATTCGTCATCGGCTTTAACGATAGCTGCAAGATACCCTCCCTCGTGCAATGGTTATATGTTGAATAACATCTACGTTGCGAATTTCAATTGAACCCATGGCTGTAAAAATTTGATAAGTTAATGGAAGTTAAAATCCGCCAAGCCGACTTAATTTTAAGTAAAATCATTTAATGAAACCGATTGTGCTCGTTACTTTAATTTAGAGTTTAAGTCTTGGTATTTTAACAGAGTTTAACTTTTCGATGGCTTTTGTTTTACTTCAATCAACTTACTCACATCATAACCTCTTTTAATCAAGCGATCTAATAAGTCTTTGTAAATGGAGGGATCCATTTGTGGTGTTCTAGAAAGTATCCACAAGTACTTATCAGATTTACTTCCGATAACAGCCCATTGATAGTCATCGTCTAATTCCATAACAAAATAATCTCCGTAGAAAATCCAGAAAAAAGACACTTTCAACTTTGCAGGAATCTTTGCGTCAGGGATTTTGGCTTTACCAATGGCTTCAGATTTTTTTCCATCCAGTCCACCTTTGTAGCCGGAATTCAGCACCTTTATTTTTCCATCTTCACGCATGGAGTAAGTAGCCGTTACACCTTCGAGACCGCGTTCAAAAGAATGGTCATAGCGTGCAAGTTCGTACCATGTGCCCAAGTATTTATCAAGTACTAATTCTTTAACTACCGAATTGTCAATCATGGTTTTTTGTGCTTTGCAATACGCTCCGATAAGGATGAAACTGAGAATTAGAACGATATGGTTTTTCATGATTTTGCATTTATTCTGATCTACAGAATCGAAGTTAATTCAAATTTAATTTTGAAATTATGATAAGTATCAAGCTCTAGAACTCTGCGCCAATTCTTATATAAAAACCGTACATCTCACCATTAAATACACTTTTTTCACTGCCGTTTCTATAGTGCCAATAACGGTACCCTGGTGCAACATAGAGCCATTTATTTAAAAGGAAATTTACGTATAGCCCATACTGATTAGTTAATTCACTTTGTGATCTTATAGGTCCGTAATCAATGTATGCTGTTGCTTCTATTCGCGGAGTGAAATTGTATTTAAATCGTGTGGCTATTATAGGTTCTATCCATGTAACTTCTTTTGACGCAATGAATTCTCTCTCTCCTATAACTTTGATGCTGGCATCGACTTTAGAATAGAAGAGTTTGGCTCCCCCTAAAAGATCTAACTTAAATTTACCTTTGGAAACAACTCGATATCCTGCCGATGCTTCACCAAAAGCTAGACTTAATCTATACTTGCCATTGTTTACTAGAATCTCTTTAGGCGTGACGGCATCTCCTTCCAATATTAATGACGTTACGTTTAAGGTGCCGAGCCAACGCTTATTGTAATATTCTGTATTGATAAGAAAAGCAAACTTCAAAGAATTGGCTACTTCGGCAAATGTTTTGTTGATAGAAAACCTTCGTTTCTCAAGTTCAGGCAAAGTTGAGGGGACGGGCGGTTTTTCTAGGGTTGCGTTTATTCCTAAAAACCAGAAATAGGGACCTATTCTAAAATTCCATTTATCTGGCTTTTCTTCTTTTACCTTCAAGGAGTCTTGACCCAATAAACTTAGGCTAAAGAAGAGATATATGGCTAGACTTTTAATTTTCATCATGCTAGAGAAGGGACGAACTTCTGGGTCGAAAAATACACAAAAGGTAAATTGAAGATTATCTATTCTTCTATAGTCCTAAAAGTTAAATTTATTCTTGGCCCAAATGGTTTTTTCGTTGGAGGTAATCTGTGCTGCCAAAATTCTTGTGTTGTACCTTTCATCTCTAGAAGGCTACCATGCTCTAAGAGAATGTCAACTTTAAGCTTGGTCTCTTTATTTTTAAGCGCAAATTTTCGTTCTGCTCCAAAAGTTAAAGACGCGATAGAGCCATTTTTTTTCAAATCTTTTTCGCCATCGCTGTGCCACGCCATTCCTTCCGAACCATCGTGGTATAAATTTAAAAGGCATGAATTATACGTTGCTTGAGTACGCTGCTCTGTCACTTTCTTTATCTCTAAAAGTTCAGTGGTCCAAGGCAATGCCTTTTTGGTGATTTTAGAATAGGTGTAATCGAATTCTTTTTCTCCATACCACGCCACTTTTCTCTTGGTAACTATTTTTTTACCGAACATCATTGCTTCGTCATGCTTCCATTCTATTTCTATGAGAAGTCGTTGGTAGAATTTATCAGCTAATGTTGAATTGAAAATTTTACCAAAATACAGAGCAACTCCATCGTAGGGAAGAAGATTTAGTTTTTCGAAACCTAGATTTAATTTATCCATGTTGCTTAAAGCTTACAAGAGTTGTCGTTAAAAGTGGACGAATGCTCAAATGAAATATATACTTGCTGAATAGTGTAAATTTAAGTTTTGCAGCGGTATAATTTGGCACGGTATATTCATTACCATAGTTAATGGTAAATGCACATTATGCCACCATTAAACAATCATATTATTAAACGTAAAAAGCTCCTTCTAGGAGTTTTTTTATTTGAAACAATTCGAGGCTTTATTTCGTTGTAAATATGTCCTTTGACAAACGTTATTTATGCAATATGTTTGGTTTAATTTAAGTTCACAACCAGTACCATACAAAAGTTTTAAATGCTTCATTACAATACATTTAGAAATGAAAACTCAGAACAATGGGTGACTTTCGTTCATGGCGCTGGAGGAAGCAGTTCTATCTGGTATAAGCAGCTCAGAGATTTTAAAAAGCATTTTAATGTATTACTCTTAGATCTTAGAGGCCATGGCAAGTCTAAAAAGCCGATTTACGAAAAACTAAAGAGTTATTCTTTTCAAGTGATAGGCGATGAGATTATTGAGGTGTTAGACCATTTGAAAATCAAATCATCACATTTCGTTGGTATTTCATTAGGAACAATTGTTATTCGAGAAATAACCGAGCGTTTTCCGGAGCGCACAGCTTCTATGATTATGGGTGGTGCTGTAATGAAATTGAATACACGTGGCCAGATTTTAATGCGTACAGGGGCATTGCTTAAATCTGTAATACCCTATTTGTTGTTGTATCGTCTTTTTGCATTTATCATTATGCCAAGAAAACGCCATCAAGAGTCACGCAGCTTGTTTATAAACGAAGCCAAAAAATTGTACCAAAAAGAGTTTAAACGTTGGTTTACGCTTATCGCTGAAGTGAATCCGCTTTTAAAATATTTCCGCTTTAACGACAGTGGTAAACGCACACTTTATATAATGGGAGCAGAAGATCATATGTTTTTACCTTCTATTTCGAAACTGGCAAAAGATCATAAAATGTCTGAGTTGTTTGTGGTTCCAAATTGTGGTCATGTCGTGAATGTAGAACAGCCAGAATTATTCAATGAAACGGCCATTGCCTTTTTAAAAGATCAGAAGCTTGTTCCCATTCCTGTTTAGCAATTTGCGATTATAGAATTAATTTCACTTTACCGCACTCGTAAAAGCTTCAACGCCCCCAACAATAGGTAAGCTAAGCGTTGTTGCATTTAAATCAATGGTCAATTCAGTTCCGGGCTGCGGGTGCAGGGTGTATTCTTTATCACTCGAAAAAATCATAAGTCCTATTTGTTGACCTTTTTTTATGATTTGATCGTCTGGCATTAAATCAAAAGTAACCTCGTAAAACTTACCTTTTTTTAAGGGTTTGCTTTTTCGCATGGAGCTGTGGTTTTGTGGATCGGCCCAGCCGCGTGTGATTATGTTATCTGTTATTTTCGTTCTACGGCCTTCTTTCCAAGGCAGAGAAACCAACCATACTGAAAGATTAGCTGCAGGCTTGCTACTCGATACCATAACGGTAATTTTAGCTGTACCAGATAGGTGAACGTCTTCTCCTAATGTTGGAGTGACATACATTAATCTATGATCCGTTATTTCTGCCTGAGCTAACGCAGCTCCTGCGAAAGAGTAGTTATCAACAAATTTTTCAATCCCTTTATTTTTTGCGTATTCAGTAGTTAAGCCTCCTTTTGCAGGGGCACCTGAGTTTAGATGAAGGGTTATATCTGACGCTTCAGGGTTAGGGAAATCTTCATAAGGCGTTGGTTTTTCCTTGGAATCATTTTCACGCACAATCCATGCGCGCGAATCGTTTTCTACTCCATTTTCCACTCCATGTAAATAGTGCGTAAACCATCTGTTCATTAGCGTCATGGGTGGAGGGCCACCGTGGCCACTTTGGTGATAGTATATCTGACAGGGTAAACCTTGAGCCTTTGCAGCTTCATAGATTCTGTAACTGTGTTCTGGCATTACATTCCAATCGTTAAATCCGTGCGACATGAGCAAAGCAGCTTTCATCGGTTCCATATCATTAAGATAATCTCGTCCGGCCCAGAAGTCATTATAGTCGCCTGTAATTCTATCGATACCATTCTTCATTTCATCGTCTCTTACGGTCGCATTGTTGTAGGCCCGTTTAGATTCATCGCCACTATGAATAAAATCGTAGAGCACATCAATGTCTTCACCTAAATAGCCGCCCGGTGATCTCACTAAACCATTAGATCGGTAATAGTGGTAATAAGACGTATTGGGCGCAATGGGTATGATAGCTTCAAGCCCATCAACGCCAGTTGTCGCAGCCGCCAAAGGAATAGTTCCATTATAAGAGGTCCCCGTCATTCCTACTTTACCTGTGGACCAAAATGCCTTTACTTCTTCGTTTCCATCAATGGATGTATAACCTGATATTCGCCCGCATAACCAATCGATTACAGCTTTAGGAGCCAGAGATTCGTTGTCACCTCCAACTGTGGGCGCGCCTTGAGAAAATCCTGTTCCGGGAGAAGAGGAGTGCACCACGATGTACCCGCGTGGCACCCACTTTTTGATATGAGAATTTGAAATGATAGGTCTTTCTCCCGTTCGAACAACTTCCGGATGTACACGTTCTTTTGCTGCTTCACCTAGCTCATGATTCACATCCCAAAATAGTCCGTCAACATCTGCTGCTACTCCAGCAAAATAAGGGCTAGAAACATAGATGACTGGCAATTTAAGTCCTTCTGTTTCTGTTTGCTCTGGCCTTGTAACGGCAACGTGCATTCTGTCCAACTTGCCATCACCATCAGTGTCAAACTCGGTTTCTACAAACAGATCGTGTCTTATCCAATTTTTAGAGTTTTCAAATGCAGAAACAATTTGAGCTTCTCCATCTTCAAAAACAGGAACAGCTTTTTCTGAGGATTGCGCCTTCACAGAAAATTGAAAAGTAAAGAGAAGCGCTGAAAATATAGTGAATGTGATCAGTCTTTTCATATTGTCTATTGTTAGAGTTAATTTCAATTACTGCTTTAATTCTCGTTTTCTTACTCTTTAATATGACCTGAACCTTTTAGTCTTTGTCTTACTCATTCTATTAAGTATTCACTAAAGGCCATTTCATTAGTTTTTAGTTCTGATGAAAATTAGACGATAATTAAAGAATGTCTTGTGGTAAGATCTTGCGTGTCCAAGTTTTAAAGCGTTTGCCTTTGCCCACCAAAGAATCTGGGTTAGAGGTTAAAGTTGTTTGCCAAGAGTTTTGAGGTTGAAATTCTGTTTCCATACCTGCTAAAACAGATTGTGCAATTTCTGAAGAAGGTATTATGGCAATACATTCCGTATTTAAATTTGCGCTTCTTGGGTCTAGATTAAAGGTTCCGATTACGGCAATTTCGCCATCAACCACCATCGATTTAGCGTGTAATCCGAAAATTGGCATTTCTTCTAAAGTTACTTGTAACTCTCCGGTCATTATTTTAGTTCGCTCCTCAGCATCAGGTCTAAATTCGTAAACTTCAACACCCGTTGCTAAAAGTTTAGCCCTGTCACTTTGGTAACTGCTAAAAGCCTCCACATTATCTGTTGATGCTAAGCTATTGGTTAAAATTCTGACTTTCACGCCACGATCAACAGCATCTTTAAACAACTGTCTACTTTCATCAGTCGTTATTAAATAGGGCGATTGAATGTCGATAGTGCTTTTTGCTTTTTGAACTAACTGCGCAAGAGCGGTTGTTGTTTTTCCACCACCACCCAAGCCATGTGTGCCATCGTTTTTTCCTGGATCGTCAGAAACGAACACCATACTATCTAACCATGCTATGCGACCAGCTTGCTGTGCTCTTTTGAAGTCAGATGGAAAGCTGTCTAACCTCACTCTTACTGCCGGCCAGAAATTTTCCGGATTACAAGCATATTCATGTAGCCTTTCAAAACGATCTGGATCGCTAACATTTAAAGGCTCTTCAGTGTTGAGGTCAGTTACAGGAACGCTCAAAGAATCAGTCCAAAACTCGTAGAAAGATTTGGTTACCTCTTTCGTGGTTTTCCCTAAAAGGAGAACGTCTCTGTCTCTAAAATTATATTCATGATCGTAATCGAAATATTCATCTGCAATGTTTCGCCCACCTGTTATAACAACTTTATTGTCGACTATAAAAGTCTTGTTATGCATACGTTGGTTGGCAGACCTAAAGTCTGTCGTGAATTTTTTGACTTTACTAAACAGGTTCTTCCCAAGGTTTACCCCTGGGTTGTAAATTTTAATGGCAATGTTTTCATGTGAGTTTAAGGTGAGGATATCTTGAATGCCTGTGTTGACCATGATATCGTCTACCAAAATATTTACTTTAACACCTCGATCAGCGGCACGGACCAGATAATCACAAGCAATCAATCCTACGTTGTCTGTAGAAAAAATAAAGTATTGAATGTTTATAGATTCCTCAGCATATTCGGTTAACCATCCACGAGTTATCATAGAGCCCGCACCGTCTTCTAAAACATACACCCCCGTTTTGGTTTCCATTAAATGGGAAATGTCTGCTAATTCTTTGGAAAGAGAAAGGGAGTCATTTCTTTGAATATCAGCACAAAAGTTGGTGCCTAAGTCTGCTATTAAATCTTCTTTTTCAGAACATGAAATAAAACTTATGGCAACAAGAAGAAAGAGAATGGGCTTTGTAATCTTAGAATTCATTGAGAGGTTTTTTTATAATTCGAAAAATGTAATAAACTGTAAACAATAAATTAGAAAGTTCACTTTATGGCCGTAAAGCTATAAAGTGAACCCCCAGATTCTCTACTTATAAAGAATCAACAGCCTCTTCAGCTTTGTCCATTAGTTTAACATCTCGTGTATTTTTTTGTACCGCAATGGCTGAGAATAATGCCAACGTAAAAGACATGCCATAGAATCCTTTTTCGCTTAGCAGTAATTCAGCGTTCCACAAACCAATAACTAAAAGTGCAATTGCAGCTATTGAAGTAAACCAGCTTATTCCGTAGTAGATATCAGTTACTTCAATACCTTCAGATTTGTCTCTTACGCATTTTTGAACTGAAATTACCGAGAATAATCCAAAAAGGATAATGGTAAAATAATAGCCTTGCTCGTTTAGCTCCATGTTTGAATTCCATAAACCTATGCAATAGGCAATGAGTCCAATTCCTAATGAAGCCCATGAGGCGCCAATGAAAGCTGAAGTGGGCCTAAACCCATGAAATTTGCTTTGAACTTTTTTTGGTTGTTCTGCTGTTGATTCGTTTTCTAACATAATTTTTGGTTTTAATTATCAGGTCAAATATGTGGTGAATATGAGATAAATTAAAATAAAAAAAATGTGAAATATTACGATATAAACAAAGAGTGATATTAAACCTGTAATGAATTAAAGATATTATTGCATAATAATATTACGATATATGGTGTCTATTAAGGACTTGATTTCTATTCAAAACGCAAAAGATATTTCATCTTTTATTTCTTACTTAGAAGCGAGAAACAAAAGACACGATACGCGAAACGTAGCTCTCTACAAGGCATTTATTAAAAATGAAGAACATTTAATTTTCGCTGAGATTGGCACCAATGCATACAATGCCTTAAAAAAAAGACTGACTGATCAATTGATAGAATTTTCTGGAAGTCGGTTTTTATCAAACGAATTGTCTTCTGAAAATCAAGTCATAAAATTAATTGTTCTATCAAGAAAACTATTCGCTATTAATCATGTGAAGACTGGTTACGTGCTTTTGAAAAGAGCAGAGAAAAAAGCATTGGGTTTAGATCATTTCTCTTTGTTGAATGAAATCTATCATACCATGATAGAACATTCTCATAAAGTAGAAAATATCGATCAAGACTCCCTTTTTCAAAAACTAGAAAGAAACAATCAGCTCTTTGTTTCAGAAGAAAAACTGAGCGTTTTGTATGCAAGTATGCAAAAACAGTTTAATTCAGAAAACTTTGGCATTTTGCCTTCTTCTTTGCATGAATTGTATGACCAAGGACTGAAGTCTTTTGGTATCCAATC
>UPTG01002208.1_pt1 | contig 13627 bp, 11 predicted proteins | sample 2160121 | NCBI WGS metagenome assembly UPTG01 (sample SAMN06266255, study PRJEB28933) | marine metagenome | isolation source: Columbia River Estuary | place: USA:Columbia River Estuary, USA | collected 2014-07-27 | reverse complement strand
GCATGGCAACTCCCAGAAGAAGAAGGTAGGAAATCCCTTCGACATTGCCAAGTAATCGTAAAGTTTGGATCATGTAAGTTGAAGAAAGTTATTTTTTTCGAATAAAATAAAGACGCGACTGCAATAGAATCGCAAATATACCGGCAATCAACAATCCAAACTGTATAGCCGAGTTAATATTTTGAGCAATTTCCTGGGGTAGTTTAACTATTTCTGCATGTTCGTACACCCAATGCATGGGGATTATAGACAGCGGATTTATAGCTAATAACTTTAAAATTAAGCCTATGTTCTCTTCTCCCCAACCAACCCCCAGTACGAGACTGGCGAGAAGCGGGGTGATCCATAGCAATCCAACAAATCCCCAAAAACCGAGGTTGAACCATTGTTCACGACTTGCCTGCAGATAAATTACAGCAAGGAGCAGTGTGCTCGCGGGGATGAGGCATAAAGAAAGAAAGGAAGAGTTCAGTTTCCAGGCATCAGAATGTAATGCCAATTTGATCAAGACCGAATAGGTAAAGAGGGTAATGATACTAAGGACCAGCATTAACACTAGTCCACTGCCTTCATCTGCCATCCGAGGAATTCGAGCGAGATTGAATTTTGAAATTCGCTGGATTCCTTTGAGATAGAGGTGTTGGTTGGGACAACAAATATTGATCAGGCAGAGAATGAACAAGAGGGAAAGGGAGAAGAAGATTCCAATCACTAAAATAAGTCCAAGAATTTTTTCTTCTTTTCCAGAAAATTGATGAGCGGACAACTCCTGCCCGATTAGTCCGCTTGCTTCGCCCTTATCAAAAAAAGTCCACAAGCAACCAAGGAGAAGAAATTGAAAAATGGAGTGGATTAAAAGGGCGGAAGGTTTTGATAATGAAGGCAAAGCCTGGTTTCTCCACTTTCGATGACCCGTTACGAGCAGGATTAAAATGAGCAGGCCTTGCATCAGGAAGGTAAAAGTCGTGGGCGAAATAGCAAAATCAAAGAAGGGGACATCCTGCCAGAAATCTACTAATTTAGATTTCAATCGTCCTACATTCTGCACACCTTGATCGTTGAGTAGCGGAAAGATTTTCCCGAAGTAAGTCGGAAGAATAGTAAGAAAAGAAAGGAAAGAAATTCCTGCCTGACCCAGTCCTGGTAGCACCACATATAAACCAAGGACGACAATGCGGGAAACCCATGAGGCTGCCCGGGGTTTGGGGACCACCAAGCCCACTGCATGTGCGGTGAGGTGGTAGAGGATGACCGAGCAAAAGAAGACGGAATATAATTGAATGATGTTTCCCCACGGAAGTTTTCCCACGAGGATGGCATGTCCAAGAAAGGGGAGAGTGAATAAAAACATGTAGTATTCCCGGGCAGGGATTCCAAATATATATCCAATGATCTTAGAAAGCGGATTCATGGGAGTCATCCGCTGGTAATCGAGTAGACCGGATTCCCTTTCCTCTGCGGTAATTGAAGCAACCCGCCCAGTACCCAAAAACATTAGGTAAAACCCCTGCAAGGCGAGAAGAAATGTGAATGCATTACGGGCTCCGTTTACCGGAGAGCTTTCTCCCTTTACCCATTCTTTGGTTTGGGGGTCCTTGCTATATTTTCCTTCAGATCCCTCGAGGTAGGAGGTCAGGTAAACGGTTGAACATACGATTAGGGAGAACAGTCCGGCTGCGATCAGATGTTTGGGACGGAGGTTTTCACGAATGCCTTTTAGAATAAGTGGGTTCATCAATTTTGATCAAATTCTGAGGATCCGGATTCAATTTCCAAAAATAAATCCTCCACTTTCGATTTTCGGGTGGTAAAGGAAGATACTTGCAACCCATGCTGAACCATTCCTGAAAGGATTTTGGGAATTTCCGAACGATCTCCCGAATGAATAATTTCAAACTGGGCTTTTGCTTCGTGAGTTTGTTTAAGATCTGAAAGAGTAGAACACAAGTTCACGAAACCTATAAGTTTGGGTGATTTCTCCAAAAGTTCAACTTCCAGGGTTCGGGTGGATTGTTTGCGTTGAGTAATTTCCTCAATGGATCCAGATACCACCATTTTTCCATTACGCATGATTCCGATTTCGTCGCAAAGGTCCTGCAGTTCGGTAAGTACATGAGAGGATACCAGAATAGTTTTTCCTTCATCCGCAAGCTTCCTGAGTAGTTTGCGCATATCGATGCGGGCCTTGGGATCAAGGTTAGCACCCGGTTCATCCAAAAGCATTACTGATGGATCATGGACCAGAGTTTTCGCGAGTAGAGCGCGCTGTTTCATTCCGCGGGACAAGGATTTGCAAAGTTCTCTGCGCTTAGAGGTTAGTTCGGTCTGGGTTAAGGCTTTTTCCACCTTCTTTTTCCTTTCGATAACTGATTGGCCATAGGCGTGAGCAAAGAGATCACAAAATTCTTCCACCCTCAAGTCGTCGTAGACTGGAGGGAAATCAGGCATGTATCCAAGCATTCGCCGAGCTTGTTCCGGTTGGTGAAGCACGGAAGTCTCTCCGAGCATGATTTCCCCGTATGTGGGTTCAATCAAAGTGGCAATGGCTTTGATCGTGGTAGTTTTACCCGCACCATTTGGACCGATCAGTCCAAAAACCGTACCTGGTTTTACCGAAAACGACAGGTTATCTACAGCTACAAAGTCTCCGTAGTGAATTTTGAGATCTTGGACTTGGATCATGAGAGGAAGGCACGATAGGAAATTAAAAATCAAGTTAGGTCAACTTTTCCTTGCCTAAAATCACGAAAATCGGACATTGGACTGTAGCAAATCAACTTATTATGAAAATATCTACAATCATTCTCTCTTCCTTCCTTATAATCTCTTCCCTTTTTGCGGAAAAAAAACTGTTTGATGGCAAAAGCCTTAAGGGATGGAATGGGGATCCTAAATTTTGGAGCGTACAGGATGGTGCAATTCTTGGGCAAACGACCAAAGAAACTCCGACCAAGGGAAATACCTTTCTTATTTGGAAGGGCGGTAAGCTCTCTGACTTTGACTTAACCCTTGATTACAAGATCGAAGCTGGGAACAGTGGAATACAGTACCGAAGTTTTGTGAAACCAGGCAAACATGATGGTTGGCGAATTGGTGGATATCAGGCCGACTTGGAAGCAGGCGACAAGTTTTCTGGCATATGTTACGGAGAAGGCTTTCGGGGAATCCTCTCAATGCGTGGTATGAAGACTACATTAACACTTGATCCCAAGGGTAAGCTTAAAAAGGATGCAAAGCAATTTGGTGATTCTGTTGAGATTGGAAAAGCGGTTAAAAAGGGTAAATGGAACAAATATCGAATTACGGCTAAAGGTTTTCAATTTCAACACTTCATTAACGGGGTTAAGACGACTGAGTTAATCGATAATGATGAGAAAACCAGACGTAAAGATGGTTTGCTCGCTTTGCAACTGCATGCCGGACCACCAATGAAGGTTTTATTTAAGAATATTGTTCTTAAATAAGCGAAAAACCTTTAAGTCTACCGCTCCTTGAACCGAGTCGATTTACGTAGCGACACGGTCACTAAACCTACGGATGAAATGCGGGCGGTTATGTCAACCGCTCCAGTAGGGGATGATGTCTTTGGAGAAGATTCAACTGTAATTGAACTGCAGAATCGAATGGCTTCTTTATTGGGAAAAGAAGCTGGATTATTTGTGCCCAGTGGAACCATGTCCAACGCCATAGCGATTCGTTGCCATACTCAGCCTGGTGATGAAATCATAACCGAAGAAAATAGTCACATTTATGTGTACGAAGGAGGAGGTTACGCTGCTCTTTCTGGTTGTTCAGTGGCCTTAGTTCCAAGCGAAGTAGGAATTATGGATGTTACTAATGTGGAATCTAAAATTCGAAAATCCGTGGACAGTAAAAGTCATTACCCAAATGGAACTTTAGTCTGTCTGGAAAATACTTCCAATCGGGGCGGGGGAACTTTTTACCCTCAGGGGAATATTGATGGCATTGCTAAAAAAGCGAGGTCTCAAAATTGTGCAGTCCACATGGATGGGGCCCGGTTGTTCAACGCCGTGATTGCATCGGGTGTCGAGCCTTCCCGTATGGTGAGGGATTGTGATACCGTTTCAATTTGTATTTCAAAAGGTTTGGGTGCACCGGTGGGTGGCGTGTTGTTGGGGTCGAATGAATTGATCCATCAGGCACATCGATGGAGGAAAATGTTTGGAGGTGGGATGAGGCAAGCCGGAGTGATAGCGGCGGCAGGATTATATGCTTTGGATCATAACCGTGATCGTTTAGTGGAAGATCATCATCGGGCTTATCAGTTAGCAAATGGCTTGATCGATATAGATGGCATTGAAATTGATTTGAAGACGGTACAGACCAATATGATTTATCTTCAAACCAAGACTCCTGCAGTAGAGATTGTAAAGAAATTAGCGGATCATGGCATTGATGTATTGGCGATTGGTTCGAATCTTATCCGTATGGTAACTCATTTGCATATTAATGATGAGGATATAGAAGAAACAATTAATGTATTTAACAAAATTTCTGATTTTCTTAATTAAATGAACAAAGTGATCTTGGCAGGCGGGTCGGGTTTTTTGGGACAGGCTTTAGCGAAGTCTTTTTGTAAAGAGGGAGTGGAGGTAGTAATCCTAAGCCGTGGCTCAGGAAAGAAGACTTCACAGGGAAGATATGTAAGTTGGGATGCTCAATCTTTGGGTGAGTGGACAAATGAACTGGAAGGTTCTGATATCGTAATTAATCTGACCGGTCGCTCCGTTGATTGCCGTTACACAAAAGTAAATCGAGATCTGATTTTAAATTCCCGGGTTGATTCCACCCGAATACTGGGCGAGGCGATTTCGCAATTACAACGAGCCCCGAAAACCTGGCTTAACGCCAGTACTGCGACCATTTACAATGACTGTCGTGGTTCATCTGAACCCCACGATGAAACGAGTGAGGGAAATGCAAAGGGCTTTTCGGAAGATGTGGGGCGGGCATGGGAAAAAACTTTTTCGGACGGGCATCATGAGGGAGTTCGTCAGATTGCGATGCGGATCAGTTTTGTATTGGGGCAAGAGGATGGAGCCTTTCCGGTGTTGCGTAGATTTGCCAAGCTGGGCTTAGGGGGAGCACAAGGCCCGGGAACACAATGGATGAGCTGGTTGCACATTGACGACTGGGTAGGTATTGTCCGTTTTCTAATTGAAAACGAGTCGATTATTGGCCCAGTTAATCTAACCGCCCCCAATCCGGTTACTAATGCTGACTTTATGAAAGAAATGAGAAAACATTTTGCCCCGCTCGGAATTGGGCTACCGGCACCGAGTTTTGCAGTTCATATTGGTTCACTCTTTTTAGGTACTGCTCCAGAACTAGTCCTAAAAAGTAGAAAAGTGGTATCGAGGATTCTAAAAGATAATAGTTACAACTTTAAATACCCCACCTTAGATAACTGCCTTCAGAACTTACAGGTCGGACCTGAATTATAAAATACATATTGTTTGATTTAACATAATAGATCTTCATTTATTTTCTGCCATGATATGGAATTTTTTATTCACAAAATTTCTTTGTGATTGAACATTTTCGATTCATTCTAATCAAATAGTTATATAAGTCCCTTCCTTATGGTTCGTATAGTATTTTTAATCCCATTCCTTTTAGTGAATTCTTTTTTTGCTTTTGCAGAAAAGTCGTTCACTCATGATGTCGTGATTTATGGGGGCACCTCGGCCGCAATTAGTGCTGCGGTACAGGTTAAGAAAATGGGGAAGTCAGTGGTGGTGGTTTCTCCTGATCAGCATTTAGGCGGTTTATCAAGTAGTGGTTTAGGTTGGACGGATAGTGGAAAGAAAGAGGCAATTGGGGGGATCGCACGTGATTTCTACCATCGAGTATGGAGGCACTATCAGAGCGTTGATTCGTGGAAATGGCAAAAAATGGACGAGTATGGCAATCGAGGGCAGGGGGCACCTGCGATTGATGGTGACCGCAGGACGATGTGGATCTTTGAACCCCATGTTGCTGAATTGATTTTTGAATCATGGGTAAAGGAATATGAATTAGAGGTCTACCGAGAGGAAAGGTTGGACCGAGAAAATGGCGTTCAAAGAAAGGGGGGAGAAATTATCTCAATTTCTACCCTTTCTGGAAATACTTACAATGGATCCGCTTTTCTTGATTGTACTTACGAGGGAGACCTTATGGCCTCTGCAGGAGTCAGTTATTTCGTGGGACGAGAAGCGAACTCAGTTTATGGTGAATCGTTAAGTGGTGTCCAGACCAAGAATGCACGATCCCATCAATTCAAGGCGAGAATTGATCCCTTTATAATTGAAGGGGATCCAAGCAGTGGCTTATTAGCCCGAATTAGTTCGCAGTCTCCTGGCAAAGAAGGACAGGGAGATTTTAAAATGCAGGCTTATAATTTTCGTTTGTGTTTAACTCAAGTGGAGGAGAATCGAATTCCATTTCCAAGGCCTGACCAATACGACCCGACACAGTACGAACTCTTACTGCGGACATTGATTCAGGGTTCCACTCATGTATTTGGGAAGTTTGATCCGGTTCCAAATGCCAAGACAGACACGAATAACCATGGTCCATTCAGCACAGATAATATCGGAATGAATTATCTATATCCAGAAGCGGGTTATCAGGAGCGGGCGGAAATCATCCTCGAGCATGAAAGGTATCAAAAAGGCTACTTTTATTTTTTATGTAATGATCCTCGCGTACCCGAAGATATTCGCAAAAAAATGAACAGCTGGGGGTTGGCGAAGGACGAATTTGAATCGAACGGCCATTGGCCCCACCAGATTTATGTACGAGAAGCGAGGCGCATGGTTAGTAATTTCGTAATTACTGAATTGAATCTACGAGGAAAGTCAGATACCCCGCGTTCGATCGGAATGGGGTCTTACACCATGGACTCCCATCATGTTCAGCGCTATGTAGCCAAAGATGAAAACGGCCTTTCGTATGTTCAAAATGAGGGCGATGTACAGGTTCATCCAGGCGGGCCCTATCAAATTTCCTATGGTTCTATTATTCCAAAGGCTGATGAGTGCAGTAATTTGTTGGTTCCGGTTTGTGTCTCTTCCTCCCATATCGCATTTGGCTCAATTCGGATGGAACCGGTCTTTATGATTTTAGGCCAGTCTGCAGCCACCGCAGCCGTTCTTGCGATCGAAGAGGAAATTCCCGTTCAGGATATCTCCTACGACAAGTTAAAAACTCGATTGGTGGAAGATGGACAAGTGATTGAATTGGAAAAATCCAACCGAGTTGCGTTTGGGCGGGGGATCGATCCATCCCAGATGAGTGGTCTGGTGGTGGACGGTGCAAATTTAAGTTTCGAGGGGGAGTGGGTCGAAAGTACATCACTTCGTCCTTTTGTGGGGTATTCTTATTTCCATGATGGAAATGGAGGGAAGGGGATGCGAACAGCTTGTTTTCCGTTCAAGGCACCAAAAGAAGGTCTGCACGAAATAATGGTTTCGTATGTAGCTTCAGGAAATCGAGCAGGAACAGTTAGATATGAAATTAAGGATGAAAAAAAGTTATCTTCTGTAGTGGTAGATCAGAGGAAAGAGGGAAGTACAGATAATCTTTGGCATTCATTAGGCTCTTTTGTTTTTAAAAAGGGTGAGAAATATGACCTGAAAGTTTTTAATGAGGATACCGAGGGTTATGTAATTGTGGACGCTGCTCATATTATCCCGCTTGATTAGGAATCAATTGAAATAACATTATTTTGAAACTTTTCTTTTGTTCGTCCGTTTTTAAGGACAGAACATATGCAAAGCGTACCCAATCCTTTATTGTCTCATGGCACTCTACTTGAAATGAGTGAGAATCAAGAGCGCGTGAATTGTATACTGAGCGACGATCAGTTGCTGATGAAAGAAGTTGCGCGAAAATGTCCTGTTGCAATGGAGAAAATAATTACTCGATGGAAGGATGGACTCTTTCGCTTTTTTGATCGTTCACTTCGAAACAAGGCAGACGCGGAGGATTTGACTCAGAAAGTTTTTATTCGGATATACCAATCAGCGACTCGATACCAACCGAAAGCAAAATTTTCTACCTACCTTTTCACGGTTGCAAGAAATTTACTAATCGATGAAATAAAGAAATCAAACCGTCAGCAAATCTCGAGTTATTCGGATGAATTAATCCAAGGCCAAATCGTGCAGCCTGCCAATGAGGCACAAGAATGGAATGAAATACTTGATTTTGCCATGAAGGAGATACCCGAACACTATTCTACTGCATTATTACTTCGCGTACAAAGGGAGCTTAGTTACATGGAAATTGCAGATATAATGAAAGTATCCGAATCAAGTGTTAAAACTTGGATTCATCGGGCACGTATTCATTTAAGGAAAACCCTCCAGGAATACAGAAAATAAGATGAAAAATAAGAATGATCCTGAAAAGGTAATTGAGGATTTCCTTTCGAATGAAAGTGCATCATTGGATGAAGGATTCACTGAATCACTTCTTGTTGATATCGGGAAACTGGATTTAGAAAATAAATCAGTAAGTCGAGTGATTCATTATTTCATTCCTTTTGCCTCAATTGGAATGGCATTCTGTGCATTATTATTTTTCATCCCGTTATTCGATTTAGAAGTTGCAGTTGATACTAAAGAAAATGTTGCTCTTGAGCCTTATTCCTTACCATCTTACTTAAATGATTCGGAGAAAATAATAATTGAAGATCTCATGGCAATTCCAGAAGAATTGAATGTTCCTGAAAGTTTTTTGAGTGAACAAACCTACGATTTACTGGTGTTGTTAGATTCCTAATATAATAATTCCAATGAAAAATATTATTCCTAATTTCATTTTCTTTACTCTGTTCTTTCCATTGAATGTAATTTTTGGAGGCGACGATAAAAAGCGGGATAATTTGCGGATGCAGAAATCAGAAATAAGGAAACACTTTCTGGACAAAAATCAGTCCAAGAAGACCTCTCGGGGTGCTCCATTATTTCCAGGTGCCAATCAAGTCGACATGCTTCGTTCGTTGTTGGATGCACCTCCTGAAAAACTCAGAATCTTAAGACAAACGATTGAACGAGTTGAGGGTATGAGTCTGGAGCAAAAAAAAGAGATTAAACATCGACTTAGGAATTTAAGGAATTTAAAGCCTGAGGTTAGAACTAAAGAACTCAAAACGCTTCGTAATCGACAAAATATCCTTGGTAAATATTGGCAAACCTTGGAGCCAGAAAAGCGAAAAGAAGAAATGAGGAAATTTCATAAAATGTGCTTGGCCGACCGGACTCACTATTTTAATGCCATCAAGGCAGAACATTAGTGTAGTCCTCTACACTATTGATTAAATCTGAACAGGTTTGCTTTCTCTATTGAGAAAATTCTTCAATCTTGCGTTTTTGCCTTGCAGAGACTGATTGAAATTTATTTTATTTTAAAAAATTTAATATTATTCTTTTTTTACCATGACTAAGAGCTACCAAAAAACCTATCATTATTCACGACGCACATTTTTAGGGGCAGCCGCGTCAACTGCGTTTGCTTTTAATTTTTTCCCATCAAGAGTTTTCGGTGCGAATAGTAAGCTACAAGTTGCGGGGATCGGAGTGGGGGGAAAAGGGAAGAGTGATTTTGATCATGCAGCGGTTCATGGCGATGTTGTGGCTGCCTGTGATATCGATTCGCGCAGGTTGGATGTAGCGTTAAGAAAGCATCCAGACGCGGTCAAGTTCTCTGATTACCGAGAATTACTAAGCCAGTATGGAGATAAGATTGATGCACTTACAGTCAGTACGCCAGACCACACCCACGCACCTGCAGCAATGATGGCAATGCAAAAGGGAATCAATGTGTATGTTCAAAAACCGATGACACACACTGTTTGGGAAGCTCGTCAAATGACCACCTTAGCAAATGCAAAGGGAATTTGCACGCAGATGGGAAATCAAGGAACTGCAGAGAATGGCCTTCGTGAAGGAGCGGAATACATACGTGCCGGAGGATTAGGGACGGTGAAAGACATACATGCGTGGACAAATCGTCCTGTTTGGCCACAAGCTCCAACAATTACAGCTCGCCCAAGTGAGGCTATGGATGTTCCGAGTCATGTCGATTGGGATTCATTTGTTGGACCTGCACCGATGAGACCCTACCACTCCTGTTATGCACCATTTAAATGGCGAGGATGGTACGATTATGGCACCGGTGCGTTAGGTGATATGGCTTGTCACACCACCAACCTCGCTTTTATGGGGTGCGAACTTACCCAACCAACTAAGGCGGAGTCAGTAAACACTGGTCCCATTAATGATGAAACTTATCCTTCCTGGGCCAGTATTAATCTCTATTTTCCCAAGACTGAAAAGCGTGGGCCAATCAAATTCCATTGGTATGAAGGAAAAGTGGGTAACAATGGGAAGGATAATAAGGGAGTGAAGAATCTACCCCCAATGGATCTTTTTCATGGTCAGACCCCTAAGAACAGCGGCCTTCTTATTGTGGGAACAGATGGGATCATGTATTCTCCCAACGATTATGGAGCGGATTGGTTGGTATACAAGGGCGGAAAGTGGCACAAGAAGAATGAAGTTGAATTGCCCGAACAATCGATTGCCCGAAATGGTCGAGGAGACGCGGGGATGAAGGAAGAATGGGTGAAGGCAATTCGGGAAAATAAGCCTGAAATTGCTCTCTCCAACTTTAACTATGCCGGGAATTTAACCGAGGCTATTTTATTGGGTAATGTTGCGATGCGAGTAGGTGGGAAATTTAAATGGAACGCCAAAAAACTCACTACTAATCGCAAAGATGCTAATCAATTGATTTCCAAAGCGTATCGTTCCCAGTGGGGTTTTGTACCCGCTTAATTACCCTTTTTTCTTTTGCCATTTTAGATTACTTTTACTTTAGTTTGGCAAAAGCATGGTAGTGTAGATTCAATTGTATAGAATTTATTTTATCTGAGCTAATTTCTGATAATTGGCATCGTTCGGGCTATAAGATTTGCTTTTGTAACCTATTGCATCAATCTAGGGCACTCAACCGAGCGTTTTAATTGGAAGCAAGGTTAGTAATCGGCTTTATTCTAATCAAATCGTAATGAATGTACCCTATTATCAAGTAAATGCATTTTGCAAGGATTCCTATTCTGGGAATCCAGCGGGTGTGTGTGTTTTAAAGGATTGGTTGTCCACTGATGAATTACAAAATATTGCCGCACAAACATATTTACCCGAAACTGTATTTCTTTTTTTAAATTCCCCCAATCAATGGTCAATCCGTTGGTTCTCTCCATTAGTAGAAATCGATCTTAGTGGGCATGGTACATTAGCGGCTTCTCATATACTGTTTGAAGAAGGTTTCTCTGAGGGTGCCAAATCAATATGCTTTTCTTCCAGCAGCGGAGAATTGAAAGTAACTAAGCTCGAAAATGGTGCCTTATCCTTGGCACTACCCTCGTTACCATCCCGAATCTGTGTTGCTTCCCCATTACTCATTGAAGGTTTAGGAGCTTATCCCAATGAAACTTACATCGGTCTAGATTGTTTATGTGTATTTTCTGATGAATCAATTGTGCTGGATATGCAACCAGATCCCATTCTTTTAAAACGAATTACAGGTGCGCGTGGAATTATTGCTACTGCCTTATCTGCCGACCCCAAGGTAGATTATGTTACTCGCTACTTTGCTCCTGCTTGTGGGGTGGATGAAGACGAGGTGAGTGGTTCAATTCACTGCATTCTTGTTCCTTACTGGAGTAAAAAGCTTGAGAAGGACACCCTTCGGGTAAAGCAACTATCTTCCCGCGGCACTTCATTCAAATGTGGGGTGAGCAAAAACGGAATATGGGTGGAGGGAAAAGCAGATACTTTTATGAGAGGTCATATCTCAATCTAGTTTTCAATTTTCCTTCGAGAGGAAAATTTATATAACACATCCCAAGTTAGCTTTTGGTATAACAATTGACTGAACGATTGAAAGAAATTTCACAGGAAAGCCTCAATTCTGGACTTTGAATACGGCTTAATTATAAGCATCATTGCGAATTTTAATTTTAGAAATCTGACTTTGTCCCTTGTCTCAAGATTAATTGAGATCAGTATTGATTTAATGCCCTTCTCTTTTCGAAAAATCTCGACCAAGTTTTTCCTTTTCATTGCTACCTGCTTGCTTCCTTTCGTTTGCGGGGCAGAAAAAACTAAAAAGATTAGTTTTCATGATGATATTCGACCTATTTTTCAGGCCAATTGTAATGGTTGTCATCAACCTGCAAAAATGAAGGGAGATTATTTGATGACTCATTTCCTTTCTTTATTGAAGGGGGGAGAAACAGGTAAATCCGCAGTTGTTCCTGGTAAGCCTTTTGACAGTTATCTGATCGATCAAATCAAGATTAACCCAGACGGATCTTCCGAGATGCCTAAAGGCAAAAATGCAAAGGCATTGCATCCCATAGAATATAAAAAAATTGTACAGTGGATTAAGGAAGGTGCAAGAGATGATTCTCCTGCCAATTCCGGGCCGAAATACAGCATGGAAAATCTTCCTATCTATGAAATACCGCCATTAATTCTTTCTCTCGATTATTCTCCTGATGGTAAATACCTTGCCTTGTCAGGTTTCCATGAGGTTATTGTATGCAAATCAGACGGGAGTTCGATCGTAAATAGATTGGTCGGGATGTCCGAACGGATTGAAGCGGTTTCTTTTTCTCCGGATGGAAAGAACCTGGCATTAGCGGGGGGACAACCGGGAAGAATGGGAGAGATCCAAGTTTGGGATTGGCGAATCCAAAAATTAAAATTATCTCACTCCGTAACTTATGATACATTGTATGGGGTTTCGTGGTCACCGGATGGTACATTGCTTGGTTTTGGAGGGAGTGATTCATCGGTTCGAGTTATTCAGTCCGACGATGGAAAACAAATTTCCTACATGTCTGGGCATAATGACTGGGTGAGGGGGACTGTGTTTTCGGATGATGGAAATTCGATTTTTTCGGTAAGTCGTGACAAAACAGTGAAGCAAACTGATGTAAAAACAGAAAGGTTTATCGGTAATGTCACCACCCATACACCCGGAATTTTGAGTGGAGGGCAGAATTCAATCGCGGTGCGACCCGGGAAAACTGAGTTATTGGTGGGAGGTGCTGATGGTAAACCAAAATTATTTCGACAATCCACAAAGGCGGCACCGGCAGGTGGAGGAAACCCCAATCAAATCCGTGAATATAAATCTCAAATCGGCCGAATTTTTTCAGTCTGTTTTAATGCAAAAGGAAACCTTGGCTTTGCTGGAAGCAGTTTGAATGGTAAGGGAGAAATTTCTTGCTTTGAGATCGAGTCGGGCAAGGAACTATGGAGGAAGCAAATACCAACTTCTGCAATCTATTCTTTATCCTGCTCACCGGATGGTAAGACATTGGCATCAGGGGGATATGATGGATTAATTCGTTTTCACAAAATATCATCCGGTGAAATCTTTCGAAAATTCATCCCCGTTCCCATTAAGAAAAAGTCCAAACAGGAGAACAGTCTACTATTTTCAGTAAAGCAATCTGAACAATCTGTGGAGGTGCCCGAGTCTATAATAAAAGGAGCTAAAGTTGAAAACCTTATTCTCGAACCCAAGACTATATCCATTTCCC
>UPTG01002207.1_pt1 | contig 13627 bp, 7 predicted proteins | sample 2160121 | NCBI WGS metagenome assembly UPTG01 (sample SAMN06266255, study PRJEB28933) | marine metagenome | isolation source: Columbia River Estuary | place: USA:Columbia River Estuary, USA | collected 2014-07-27 | reverse complement strand
GATTCTTGCCCTTCTAATAACATTTCTTCAACCCATTTAGCTGGTTTTTTACCTTCAGATTTCATTAGTTCTACACCAGAAGCTACACCAATTTCATTCCAAATTTCAAATGGTCCATGTTCCCAGCCAAACCCAGCTCTAAGACCATCATCAATTCTGTAAATTTCATCAGAAATTTCTGGGATTCGATTTTGAACATAAGCAAATAATGCCGAAAAACATTTTCTGTAGAACTTTCCTGCTAGATCTTCACCCTTAATTAACACCTCAAAACGATCACTTACATTTGAAATAGATTTTGTTAATTCTAATGTTTTAAATTTAACACGATTTTTTGATCTGTATTTTAGAGTATTTAAGTCTAAACACAATATTTCTTTTTTTCCGTTTGAATTTATCTCTTTTTTGTAAAAACCTTGTTTAGTCTTACTTCCTAGCCATTTATTTTCCATCATTTGATTTACAAATGCAGGAATTTCAAATTCATGCCTCATTTCATCATTTGGACAATTGTCTTTAACTCCGTTAGCAGTATGAACTAATGTATCCAAACCGACGACATCAATTGTTCTAAATGTAGCAGACTTCGGTCTGCCTATTACCGGACCAGTTAATTTATCTACCTCTTCGACAGATAAATTCATTTCTTTTACAACATTAAATAAATTCATAATACTAAATATCCCAATTCTATTTCCAATAAAAGCCGGAGTATCTTTAGCAAGTACAGAAGTCTTTCCTAAGAATTTTTCCCCATAAATCATTAAAAAATCAATAACTGACTTATCGCAGTTTGGTCCAGGAATAACTTCAAATAATTTTAAGTATCTAGGAGGGTTAAAAAAGTGAGTAACTGCAAAGTTTTTTTGGAAATCTTCACTTCTTCCTTCACTCATGAATTTGATAGGAATTCCAGATGTATTTGAGGTAATTAATGTGCCAGGAGTTCTGTATTTTTCTATTTTTTCAAAAACTGTTTTTTTAATATCTAATCGTTCAACTACAACCTCCATTATCCAGTCAACACCTTCAATTAAATGTAGATCGTCTTCTAAGTTACCCGTTGTTATTCTATTTACAAATTTTTTATTGTATATAGGTGAAGGTTTTGATTTTAATGATGTTTTTAATGCATCATTAACTAACCTGTTTCGAACAATTTTATTATCTAATGTTAGTTTTTTTGTCTTTTCTATATCATTAAGTTCGAATGGAATAATATCCAATAAAAGAACTTCTACACCAATATTGGCAAAATGACAAGCGATACCACTACCCATAATACCAGAGCCTATTATTGCAATTTTATTTATTTTTCTATTTAGCATTTTCTTTATTTTCAGTAAATATTAATTTATTTCCTATTAGATTATTTATAAGCTCTGAAACTTCAAAAAATGAATTGATTTTTTCTCTACTAATATTTCTATTAATTGTATCATTAAACATCAATACACGATCTCTAGCTTTTTCTCTACTTGCTACTCCGAATTTCGTTAAATGAACCAGCACACCTCTGCCGTCATTTGGATTTGGTTTCCTCTTAATTAAGCCTTCTAGTTCCATTGAAGATAAAATTCTAGATAAGCTATTAACTCCAATACCCATTTTAGGTCCAAGAGATGTAGATGGTGTTCCTTTTTCAGGATCGATACTCAATAGAGTAAAGCCAGTCGCCATTGTTGAATTATAATTCGTTGCCTCTTCATTATACATTTTTTTAACTGCCAACCATGTAGTTCTTAAAACATAATCTATTGTTTTCTCTTTCATAATTTATATCCATTGATAGTAAATCAAATATAAGTAAAATCTACTATGCATGCATAGTAAATTGTAAATATTATGCATGCATAGTAAATTAATAGATAAAAAAATGAATCTAATGGACTATTTTAATACTTTGAAGATTTTAAATTTTTGATCAGTAATTAATTTAAGTAAATAAATACCAGAGTTAAAGTTACTAAAATCAAAGGTTCTAATATTTTTACTTTTTGATATTAACTGTCCTGAAATAGTATAAATTTCTACAGTATAATCATTAAGTGTTGTGTTGATATTTAAGATATTATTTACAGGATTTGGATATATGTAAGTATTTTCTTTGAAATTATTTTCAATATTAAGTTGATTTGAAACACCACTTATTTCAAAATCATCAAAATAAAATCCATCTCTTCTTCCAAAACTATTTGTTACAATTTTAAATCTTATTAAAATGGTTTCCCCTAAATAATCTGAGAGAGAAATTTTTTCTTCAACCCATGAATATTGATTTCCAGTGTAAAGAGGTTCGTTATTTGCATTTTGAAAGCTACCACCACCAATTTGAGTTAATGTTCCACATTGAGGACTCCAGCTTTCACCATTGTTAGTGGATACTTCAAATTGCACATAATCAAAATTATTCTGAATTTCCCATTTAGCTTTAAAAGTAACTTCAGCGTGTGAATAGTCGTTTAAATCTATTTCATTTGAAATAGTTATTGTAGAATTTTCATTATTACTGTAATTAATATTAGCAGAATCTGTAATAGAACTCGATGGACTATAATATTCTTCATTAGTTTCTTCCCATGAATCGGAATACCAATTATTTCCAAATGTTCCTTCAGAGCCATTAAAAATAATTAAATTAGAGCCATAAGTTTTAGAGATCAAATATTCCTTTTCAAAAAATCCATTATTTAAAATCAATTTATAAATTATATCATCTCCGTCCTGCATATTAGAAGTTAAATTCACTTGAACAAAACTATTTATTGATTCTCCTAATTCCAATTGTTCAAAATTTAAAGTCTGAACTTCGTTTAATATATTATTTGAAACAGGTAAAAATGTTACATCAAAGTTGCCATTTTCTCCTAATCCTAATCGTTGAATATTAAATTCTGCTTCAAAACTATCACCATTAATAAAATTTTCAGTTTGATCGGTTAATACTGCATAATTACTAACCATTCTAGCGGCATTTAAATTTAAAAACATCATTTCTTTGCATAGACTTTCAATAGTGGATGCTGCAGGCCAAAAAGATGATCCAATTTCAGGTGTCATAGCAAATATTTTATCTCTAGTTTCACCAGTTTCTGTAGTAAGCATACCGTACATGAAATCATCACTATCTCCTGCTGCAGGATATAAATCTGAACTTAAAATATTTTGATAGCCATTATCTATGACTAAAAATTCAGAAATATTTTCGAATGTGTCATTGTCCTCTGTATATTGATTATAATCATAACCAAATGGGTATAAAAGAAGATTACTATACGTATGGTTATTTAAAGCTATTTTGAAATTATTTTGTTCTATAAAATATTTTATTGCCTTATTCTCAGATTCAGAGAACGGTTCTGTTCCAGCGTAGGTATTATTAGAGATGTCATTAGAAGTTCCAGCAGTATTCCATACCTCATTTCCATTTGTATCAATGTAAGAGTAATTTCTATTGTTATCAACTCCATGTTCATTGAACCTGTTTTTTCTCCACATTCCGCCACCTTGAGGTTCTATAGTTTCATTAAAAATATATCCGTCAGGATTTACACATGGAATAAAATATAATTCGGTATTGTTTACTATGTCTCTGATCTCTTGACTATCTTCATAATTTTCTAATAAATACCACATGTAAAAAATTAATTGTTGTAATGAAGCTGGCTCACGAGCATGATGAATAGCGGTATATAGAATTTGTGGTTCTTGCTCATTTACATTTGGATTATCTGAAATTTTAACAAACTGAAGATATCTTCCTTCAAAAGTTAGATGAGGATGTGGATTATTAGTTAAATTATTATCTCTGACATCATCTCTGGAAGAAATTAAATTGGGGTATAATTGATGCATTAAATCTAATTGTTCTAACATTTCAGAATAAGTATAAAAACCACCAAAATCACTTCCGTCTTTAATTACATAATTAATTGGAGTTTCATAATTTTCTGCCCCCTCATTATCACAACTGGAATTTTTAAGCTCATTTCCAGAAATATAATCCTTGTGATTTGGGTTATTGATGTTTCGATAATACTGTGAAACGTCATTAATTTCAATTGAGTAATTAAAACCTAAATCTTCTAAAATATTTATTTCTGATTGAGATAAATCAGTTTCAAAATATTTATTTTTTTTATGAATCCCATGATCTGTACATATTCCAGAATTGTTCAATGTATTTAATTCTGAGATGTTTTCATATTGTATTTTAACTCTGTGATATAATTCAATATTTGAAGAATAAATATTAAAGCTGCATAAAATTGCTAAAAAAAGTAATTTTTTTTTCATTGAAATTAATTTTACACAAAAATGGAATATTATTTAATTCTTTAGTGCTAATAAACTGTTAAAAGAAATTTTATTTTAATTATTAATTATCCAATTTTTAGCATTGGTAAAGGCTTCAATCCATGGAGATACTTGGTCATTTCTATTTTCAATATAATTAGCCCAGTTCCATTTAAAAATTGACCTTTCTATATGTGGCATTGTTACAAGATGTCTTCCTGTAATATCACACAACATTGCTGTATTATAGTCAGAACCGTTTGGGTTAGAAGGGTAGTTGTCATAACTATATTTAGCTACTATATTATAATTTTCTTCTTTTTGAGGTAATTTAAATTTGCCTTCTCCATGACTAATCCATACTCCTAAATTCGATCCTTCTAGTGAAGAAAGCATTATGGAATTATTTTTTTGAATTTTTACAGAGGTAAAAGCACTCTCATGTTTTTTAGAATCATTAAAAGTCATTTTACCATGGATTTCATGTTCAGGATTAATTAAATCTAATTCCATAAATAACTGACAACCATTACAAATACCAACTGAAAGGGTGTCTTTTCTTTTCATGAAGTTTTCTAATGAAGATTTAGCTTTTTCATTATATCTAAAAGCTCCTGCCCAGCCTTTTGCAGACCCAAGAACATCAGAATTAGAAAAACCGCCAACAGTACCTATAAATCTAATATCTTCTAGGTTTTCTCTTCCAGAAATTAGATCAGTCATATGAATATCTTTTACATCAAAACCTGCTAAGTACATAGCGTTAGCCATTTCTCTTTCACTGTTACTACCTTTTTCTCTAATTATTGCTGCTTTAGGCCTGTTAATTGAAGAGTCAATTACAGGAAGATTTCCGTTAAATTTAGCTGGAAAAACAAACTTTAGAGGTTGATTTTTAAAATTATTAAACCTTTCAATTGCCAAATTGTTAGATGTTTGTTTTTTATCAAATAAAACAGATGTGCTGAACCATTCATCTCTATACTCACTAATTTTTAGGTCTATATTTTCATTAAAATTTTTAATAGTTAAATTATCTGACTTTGAAGTTTTTCCAATTTTAAAAAACTCAATATTATCTTTTTTGAAATAATCTTCTATAGAATCATCTTTTGATTGAATTACAAGACCTGCATTTTCTGAAAATAATAATTTTATTGAATCCTCTTCATTTAAACTATCTAAAACTAAATCAGCACCAACGTTATTATCAGAAAAACACATTTCACATAATGTAGTTATTAATCCTCCGGCAGAAATATCGTGTCCAGCTACAATTAAACCATTAGTAATTAAATTTTGAACTGTATTAAAAACCTTTACAATAAATTCAGCACTAACAACAGAAGGAGTTTCATTTCCTACTTTGTTTAATGTCTGAGCAAAGGAGCTACCTCCAAGCTTATATTTATCTTGAGATAAATTAATATAATATATACTTCCTTGATCAATCTTAAATAATGGTTCAATAACATTAGATATATTGTTGCATTCAGCAGCAGCAGATATTATAACTGTGCCAGGCGCTAGAACTTCTTTTGTTGGATATTTTTGCTTCATGGATAAAGAATCTTTTCCAGTAGGCACATTAATTCCTAGTTCTATTGCAAATTTCGATATAGATTCTACGGCATCATATAGTCTACTATCTTCACCTTCATTATTACACGGCCACATCCAATTTGCAGATAATGAAACACCCTTAAGACCTTTGCTTAAAGGAGCCCAAATTATATTACTTAAAGCTTCTGTTATGCTATTTCTACTCCCAGCAACAGGATCGATTAATCCAGAGATAGGTGAGTGGCCAATCGAAGTTGCTACCCCTTTTAAACTATTAAAATCTAAGGCCATTACACCACAGTTGTTAAGAGGTAATTGCAGAGGTCCTACACATTGTTGTTTAGCGACTTTGCCTCCAACACATCGGTCTACTTTATTAGTTAGCCAATCTTTACAACCGACAGCTTCCAGTTTAAAAACTTTTTTTAGATAATATTTTGTTTTTTTATTATCGTAAAATATTGAACTGTAATTGATGTGTTTTTTATTATCACTCATCACAGTTAAAGGCGAGCTACCGAAAAAATTATCTAAAGATAAATCTAATGGAGTGTTTCCTTTTGATTTTGATTTAATTGTAAATCTTTTATCATCAGTTATGGTTCCAACTTCGTAAATTGGTGCTCTTTCTCTTTCTGCAATTTTATTTAATAGATTTAGGTCATTTGAGTCTATAATCAATCCCATTCTTTCTTGAGATTCATTACCGATAATTTCTTTGTCTGATAAAGTTGGGTCTCCAATTGGAAGCATATCTAAATTTATTTCTCCTCCAACTTCTTCTACTAATTCTGAAAGACAATTAAGATGTCCACCTGCACCATGATCATGAATTGAAACGATTGAATTATTCTTACTTTCTACCATTCCTCTAATTGCATTTGCAACTCTTTTTTGCATTTCTGGATTTGATCTTTGTACAGCGTTTAATTCTATTCCTTTGGAAAACGCACCCGTATCTGCAGAAGAAACAGCAGCTCCACCCATTCCTATTCTATAATTATCTCCTCCTAATACAATGATTTTGTCACCTTTAGTAGGGGTATCTTTTATTGCTTGATTGGACAAGCCATAACCTATTCCTCCAGCTTGCATTATAACCTTGTCAAAACCAATAGTATTGTCAAACTCCTCGTGTTCAAATGTAAGTAATGAACCTGTAATTAAAGGTTGACCGAATTTATTACCAAAATCTGAAGCACCATTTGAAGCTTTGATAAGAATATCAATTGGAGACTGGTACAGCCATTTTCTAGCCTGAATATTTTCTTCCCATGGCTTTTCATTTGAATTTCTTGGGTATGGTGTCATGTAAACGGCAGTTCCAGCAAGTGGTAGTGACCCTTTCCCACCAGCTAGCCGATCTCTAATTTCTCCCCCTGAGCCTGTAGCAGCTCCGTTAAAAGGCTCAACTGTAGTTGGAAAGTTGTGGGTTTCTGCTTTTAAAGAAATTACAGAGTTAACTTCTTTTATTTTATAATAATCTGCAATATCAGATCTTTCAGGCGAAAATTGATTGATAGTTGGTCCCTGAATAAAAGCAACATTATCTTTATATGCCGATACAATAGAGTTTGGATTTTTTTTAGAAGTTTCTTTAATTAATTTAAACAATGAAGATTCTTTTTCTTTACCATCAATTATAAATTTTCCATTGAAAATTTTATGTCTGCAATGTTCAGAGTTTACTTGTGAAAATCCAAAAACTTCCGAATCTGTAAGTTTTCTTCCAATTTTTTTTGAAATACTATTAAGGTAAGCTATTTCTTCAGAATTTAATGATAAGCCCTCTTGTAAATTATATTTTTCAATATTTTCAATAGTTAAAATTTTTTCTGGCTCAACCTCAATACTAAATATATTTTGATCTAATTTTTCAAACCTTTCATATACCATATAATCAAAATCAGAGTAATCAAAATCTACTTTATTAAATTCTTCAATTCTAACTAATGAGTTTACACCCATATTTTGACATATTTCTACAGCATTTGTACTCCATGGAGTTATCATGGCAGCTCTAGGACCCAGGAAAGTATAATTTACTTCATTACAATTGATTATTGATTTTTCACCAAAAACCCATGTTAGTTTGTCAACTTCTTCTTTTGTTAAAGTATTATTTGATTCTACTGCAAAGATTTTATTTCTAGTATTATCACCAAAGAAACTAATCATAATTTATATAAATAATTAGTCAATAAATTTAATTGTTTTTAACCTAATATTATATTAAAATTAGTGTGATAATTTATTAGTTATCCACTATGTTTTGAACAACTCTATTGAATTATTATTTTCTTTGTAAAATAAGAACCTTTTCTGTAGATTTTTAAAAAATAAATTCCTGAATTTAGCTTTATAGTGTTTGTACTACTTGCTTTATGAGAGTCATTTAAAAGTCTAACTCCGTTAATATTAAATATCTCATAAGAGTATTCTAAATTTGATTTAATATTTATCAAATGATTAGAGGCAGGAATAGGGTATATTTTTAGATCTGTAAAAATGTTTTCGTCAATTGATAAATTTTGATTGTGAAAACCAATAAATTCAAACGAGTTGTTTGGAAATAAAGTCCACTCTTCAATATTAAAATTAACATTTGGATTTATTATTGATTCATTTCTAACGTATGTGCTATTTGCATAATTATTTTCACCATTAAAATCCCCAAAAACATCAATTAAATTATTATCCTTAAATAATCCAACCGGATCATCCCCATTAAATGATATGGCATCAGCACTAGATAATTGATCCGAATTATTTAATATTTGTTGATCTGCATTTCCCTTTGAGATTACATGAACATCACCATTTGTTATTTGCCCTTCTAATTGTAGCATTTCTCCCCAATTTGCACCACTATTTATATTTCTTGCTAATGAATAACTATTAAGATTTACAGTTTCTCCAGTGAAATTTGCAATTTCAATTGCTTTATTATTTGAAGATCCTTCTATATATTCAGAAATGAATAATTCATTTGTTGAGGTACTTTGATTTAATGTTGAGGCGCATTCTTGTTGACTAAATGAAGAAGAATTACCTGATTGATCTGATGCTGTTATATTTATGCAATAATATGTATTAGAAGAAAGGCCAGAAATTAAATAACTTGTATTTTCGGTATTTGTATATAGGTTATTGTCGATATATATGTTGTAAGAATCTACAGAAACATTATCAGTTGAACTATCCCAGCTAAGTTGAAATGAATTATCTGTTATGTCAAAAATTTGAATATTTGTAGGACTAGAAGGACTTTCAGTGTCATTTGTAGAGCTCCAAATTTCTTCTACATATTCTGGATGATCTATAAATGGATTTCGATTTCCTTGAAATAAATAAATTTGATTATTTCTATCAATTTCCTTTTGAGATACAGGGTCATTTAAATGCCAGTTGATTAAAATGTTTAAGAAAGTGTCTTGCAATACTTGATCAGAACTGCCATTAAACATGTCATAAGAAGACCAAGAAGAAATTAAATTTTCATATCGAGTTATGAAATAAAAATAAATTCGCGCAATATCCCCTTTAAATTCATCAATTGGTTCAAATACAATATTAGTGTAACCTATTGCATAACCTTCGTTTAAATTATTACCTAATTTAGAACCATTTTGTGTTGGGTTTGATATTCCACTTTGACTAACTAAATTTTGCCCAACTACACCATATGGGTAAGCACTTCTAAAACCATTTACTCTACCATCGGTTGGTAATACTTGATGCGCATCACTTCTCATAGGATAATTACTGCCAAAAACTGATTGAGGGATTATATGCTCCTTATTGTAACAGTCACCTTCGGATGAATAATTTCCGCAACTATTTTCTGTACTGAAATTATATGGGTCAGTACCTGATGGATTTTCGGAGTAGATATCCAAAATAGTGTTGTCGTTTTCATAATAAACATCAATATCATTAGCAATATAAAAATCATCTAATGCATTATAACCTTGGTCATTGTGATTATTAATTATTTCAAACAACTGTGTTTTAAGTTCATAATCATACCCTGTAGCAGAATCATAATATCCATTGGGTATTTGAGATTGAACTGAGGTAACAGTTAAAAATAGAATTAATGATATCTTTTTTATCATTTATTTTTAGTTAATAGTGCCATGTAAAAACCATCAAAACCATATTCATGAGATAAAATTATTTTTTCACTTTCAAATTGAAATTCTTTACCATTTTCAGACTTTAAAAAATCTTTGATTTGTTTTGTGTTTTCTGAATTAAGTATTGAGCATGTTGCGTAAACTAACTTTCCTCCTGGTTTAACCATTTTTGAATAGTCTCTAAGTATTTTTTGCTGAGTAATTTTTATGTTAGTTAAAAAATCCTCTTTTAGCTTCCATTTTGAATCTGGATTTCTTCTTAATACCCCTAATCCAGAGCAGGGGGCATCAATCAAAACTCTGTCTGCAGAATTATGAAGTTTTTTTATGGGTTTAGTAGATTCTATTACTTTAATGTTAATGTTGTGAGCGCCATTTCTTTTTGCTCTAACTTTTAATTTCTTTAATTTACTTTCATAAATGTCCATTGCGACTAGTTTGCCTTTATTTTTCATTAGTGCAGAAAGATGTAGTGTTTTTCCACCTGCGCCTGCACAACAATCAACTACAACCATTCCAGGTTCAACTTTAAGATATTCAGCTACCAATTGTGATGATGCATCCTGGACTTCAAACCAACCATTTTTAAAAGCTTCTGTTCTAAAAACATTTTTTCTTTCATCTAAAATTAATGCGTCACTATAACTTTGATTAATTGAGGTTAGAATACCTTCATCTTCTAACTTTGATTGAAGTAGATCTTTATCAATTTTCAAAGTATTTGTTCTTAAAACTACTTGTGCTTGTTTGTTTAGAGCAGATAATTCTTTTTCCCATTTTTTAACTCCTAACTCCTTAACTCCTATGTCATCAATCCAGTCTGGTATAGATTCACGATACACTCTTTCTTTAATAAAAGCGTCAAATCTTCCTTTAATTTTTCTGTTAGGGGTGTTTTCAAAATATTTCCAGTCAGGTAGCTTAATACCTTTTAAAACTATCCAAACTGCTAATAATCGCCATGCATCATCCCTTGAAAACGGTGATTTAACTTCAGCTATTTTTGAGTATAATCTTTTCCAACGAACTATATCATAGGTAGTTTCTGCAATAAACCCTCTATCTCTGCTTCCCCATGTTTTATTTCTTTTTAATAGATTTTGAATGACCTTATCAGCATATTCATTTTCGTTAAAAATTAATAAAATACCATCAATGACGGCTAAGCATAAATTCCTGTGTAATCTCATTTGAAAAAATTAAGCATACAAATGTATGTTTAATTTTGATAAAATAAGTATTTACAAAAGGCAATTATCTTTCAAGCGATTGCATGTTAACATATTTGTAGTAAACTCCTTTTAATTTCATCAACTCAATGTGACTTCCTTTTTCAACAATACAACCTTTGTCCATCACTGCAATATGTTTTGCATTTTTAATTGTAGATAATCTATGGGCAATAACAATTGATGTTCGATTTATTGTCATTTTCTCTAGTGCATTTTGAACTAATTTTTCACTCTCTGGATCTAATGCAGATGTTGCTTCATCTAATACCATAATCGGGGGGTTCTTCAATACTGCTCTTGCTATACTGAGTCTTTGTTTCTGACCACCTGAGAGTTTATTTCCTGAATCTCCTACATTGTGATAAATGCCTTCTTTTAAATCTTTAACAAATTCCCAAGCATTAGCAATTTTTAATGCATCAATAATTTCATCATCAGTAGCAGTATTTTTAGCTACAAGTAAGTTGTTTTTTATTGTGTCGTTAAATAATATTGAATCTTGTGTAACAAGTCCAATTAGTTTTCTAAGACTATTTTTTGTTATATTTTTTATATTCAATCCATCAATTAAAATTTCTCCATTTTTTAGTTCATAAAATCTATTTACAAGATTTGCTAATGTTGATTTTCCACTTCCAGATTGCCCTACTAATGCTAGAGTTTCTCCTTTTTTTAAATTAAAGTTAAATTCTTTTATAGCATTTTCATTATTGTAACTAAAGTTTACGTTTTTAAATTCGATTGATTTTTGAAAATTTAAAATTTCTTTATTGTCTTTAGGATCTTCAATTAGAGATTTATTTTCTAAAATTTGTAAAACTCTCTCTGCTGCAGCATTTCCTTTTTTAACTTTGTAGGTAGCTTTACTAATTGCTTTAAAAGGAGTTAATATGTTATAAGCTAGTCCTAAAAACACCATAAATGAACTTGGGTCCAAGGAGTTATCAACTAAAACCATTTGTCCTCCGTACCATAATAGTATGGTTATTGAGCAAATCCCTAAAAATTCACTAATTGGACCCGCAAGATTTGTCCTGTTTAACAAACTATTAGAGAAGTCATAATATTTTTTTGTAGAATCATTAAATTTCTTTTTAAATAGTGATTCAGAAGTAAAACTCTTAATAATTTTTAAGCCATTTAGAGTTTCATCTACAAGAGATAAAAACAGTCCTTGTTCTTTTTGGACTTTATTAGATTTTCTTTTTAATGATTTTCCAATAAATGAAATTATTAAACCAGAAATTGGTATGAAAATAAAAACAAACAATGCGAGTTTACTATTAATGAGAACCATTGAAGCTAATGTAAAAATTATCATCAGTGGTTCTTTTACTATTAACTCTAGGATTCCTAAAAATGATGTTTGAAGTTCTATTACATCAGAAGAAATTCTAGATAATACGTCTCCTTTTCTCTTTTCAGAGTAGTAAGAAACAGACAGTTCAGTTATTTTGTCATAAAGTTCATTTCTAACATCTTTTATTACTCCATTTCTTAAATATGTAATAAAAAATAATGATAAGTAATTAAATATATTTTTTAATAAAAATGTACTTACAATAATTAAAATCATAAAAATTAATACATCATCACTACCTTCATTCTTTTTTAAAGTAACAAAGTAGTTTAAATACGCCTCTGAATAATCTACTATGTTAGATATTCCATTCCAGATAGGAACTGTATTTAATGTTTCAGTTTGATTAAAAAGAACCTTTAGCATTGGAAACAAAGAAATCATAGAGAGAGTTCCAAAAAAAGCATAAAAAATATTTGAAATAATATTTAAAAATGCAAAGTGCTTATATGGTAAAGCATATTTTAATATTTTTTTAAAATAATCCATTAATGAATCTTAAGTTCTGAAATAACACGATTAATTTTATTTTCTAATTTATCTTCTAAATTACTATAATTATGTTTATCATCAACTTTTCCGTTAACACTTATGTAGAATTTAATTTTTGGTTCAGTTCCACTAGGTCTTAAAGCTACTTTTGTCCCATCATTTGTTGTGAAAATTAAAACATTAGATTTAGGCAGACTAATTGTAGTTTTTAATTTATTGTTATCTGTTGAAATTGAAGATTGAAAGTAAAAACTAACTTTAATCTTAAGCCGCAGAGAATGATCTAGAATCTTGGAAAAGTTCCAAGGGTCGGCCATACCTTAACGGTGGTAGCTGGGTTAGCCGAGTCTGGCGCCGGGGGGTGTTCGGAGCGTACCGTCTGCCCCTGGTGCCAGCAGTGCGGCCCAGTCTAGCAAGCTCGCATAGGAATTCAATTCGTTCGCTCGCAGTTTTTTGAAGGGACTTACGTCAGTCAGAGGTCGGGCAGTCGCCTACCTTTCTCAGAATTGCATTAATACAGTGCCTAGAGGTTTTCTTTAAAGTGA